>Ga0247760_1001302_pt1 | contig 23632 bp, 18 predicted proteins | sample UWRJL171409R4_FD_179936 | JGI IMG/M metagenome (GOLD analysis project Ga0247760, IMG submission 179936) | Plant litter microbial communities from Arlington Agricultural Research Station in Wisconsin, United States - UWRJ-L171-409R-4 | ecosystem: Environmental > Terrestrial > Plant litter >... | reverse complement strand
CAACCGATCGACCTGATTGCCGATCACAATTTCCACCATTCCTCCTCGACCACCCCCCCATTTCCACCACCACCACTCCTTCAATTCTTCACCAAAACACACCAAATTCAAGATAAATACTGTGCGTGAGCAGAATATTGCGTCGGCAATCGATAAAGTTAAGCGCGGAGTCACACAGCGAGAGGCCGCGTAAAACTGGGGCATCCCTTAAGCAACCCTCTGTAACCGTATCCACAGCGCAACTAATAAGAAAACCAGTAAATTAGCTAACTAAAAGCTCTCTCCTGAAGAGGAGTTATTCCTCGTTAACTGGTGCTTTAATAAGGAAGCCTCCGCGCGGCCTCTAAGTAAGGCCTAGATTACTAGAATAGCTATAATAGTCCTTGCTAAAGGAGGTGATTTTACCCTTATTAGTTACTGTTAGGTAGACCGCTTCTTAACACGCCACACGTATGTTAAAATAAAGAAGTCAGTACTGTTAAAAAGCGTAAGGAAGCGTAGTTTTACGAAAGAGGCTTATAAGGAGTTTTACGGCCTTCTCAGCTTTCACTTAGAGTTTAAAGCTATCCGTTACATTAATATCGCTAATATGGATAAACATAGCATATAAGAAAGCAAGATAACGGCTGGGACTGTTATAAGCAATTCTCTTACACTTAAAGCCTTTATTTAGTCTTCTAATAAAACTACCTAAGTATTTATTTTAAAGATAGTCACTGTAAACAGCTAAAGGTTAACTCTAGTTATCGTCTTTTCAGGAGTAAGTCTTTAAGGATAGTGGTATCTTAAATAGGTTAAAAACTAACTTAATATCTGCAATTAGAAGTATAATTACTCCCTTACTAGCTTTAGTAATATAAGGATAACCTTAAAATAGTTTAAGGAGGTTTATTTACTGGAAACTAAGCTTACAGACCTTATAAAGTGGCACCTTCTTATTATAAATCCCCACTTAAGTTACAAACTAGAAGAATTAGCTTACTTAACTTTTAAGAATAAGGTTTAAGTACTGTTCTTACCAGCCTACACCTCCTATAAAACTTAACCTTTAAACTATAACGTTTTCTCAGCTCTTAAGACTTATTATAAGTAACGAACGAAACTACTTACAGCTTATTAAAGCTTAACACTAACTTATAAATAACGCTTCCTTCTGGCCTATAAGGATGCCTTTAAAGAGGGTGTAAGCCCTATTAACGTAAAAAGCGGCTTTAAAAAGACTAGTATATAGCTATTTAACCCCTCCTAAGTCCTTAGTGATCTTAAGGCACTAATTAGAAACTCACCCCCCCCCCTTAAACAGCTGCAGACCCCTAAGATAACCCTTATCTCTACAGACAGTGCCGTTAAGACTCCGTAAAAAAGCCGTAATATTCTCTATACCGTCAACAACGCTAGGGGGTACGCAAGCCTTACCAATCGAACTGTAAGGAGTGTTTTTCGTAAGGTAGGGAAGGCGCTGGATTAAAGTAATGTAAAGATAGCCTTATTAGAAGCCAAAAACGCGCGTTTAAAGGAGGATTTAAGGGCTACGGAACCATATAGTAAGAAGAAGGTAAAAGAGCCTCCAAACGGCAAGTTTGCAAGGATAGGCGACATCGTTACAGCCGAGGAGGCTTCGCAGAAGCCCCTAAAGCGGAGGCGAGTCACCGCGTGCGTAGACCCTACTCCTGCGATAGAGGAGGCTTAGGAGGTTATATACTATGGTTTAAAGAGCCTTCGTCGTGCCAAGGAGATGTAGAAAACATGTTGTTTCATAGAAATTAGTAAGGAAATAGATGTTTTGTGGCATGGTTACAATTGGGGGTGCACGTGGTCTTCATGATCGGCGATCAGGTCGATCGGTTGTGGGGTCGCGACTTCTACTGTTTGCGCATATCCAGGCCCGTAGTTCTACACCAGTGAAATGTCTGTCTTCACATCCCCGTCTGGAACCACCTGTCCCATCCACTCCCGTGACCTCCTCTTTCGTTTCGAACTTGTCATGATAAACAAAATAATCCTCACAAGCAATCCCAACGCGGCAACACCCCCAATGACAAATTATATAATTTTTTTATTATGCTGTTTTTAACATAAGGGCGCTGGTAATAGAGAGGACCGCGATCATCTCCCCGGTTCTAGATTCCGCGTCAAGGGAGGCATCTCTTTTCGTTGCGGCCATCATACTGTGAACGTGATGTTGGATGTCTTAGAAAGACTAGGTAGCGAATGAAGAAGACGGCACGCCGAGGTGAGCGTGACTCTTCATCCTTTTCACGCCCGTACAAAGGTACTTTTCTTGTTTCATCCTCACCTTCGATAGCCCAGTCACCGAAACGAATTTCCCCCCATTATTTCTTGCGCTATATCCCGAGTCAAGACTCAAGCGGTGGGAATAATATGCTTCGTGGAGAAATTCCCCGGTCAATCGTCGCCGATCTGCAAGGTATCACAGTGGCGGGCGGAGCTTGTTTTGCAAATATGCCATCACGCCCTGGATCGGCCGTGTCAAGACCAGATCGGGGTGTCTGCCATGAACGCAACCGAGTCAGGGGTCTGCTGTGCGGGGTCCATTTTGGGTTCATCTGCTTTCTCCCCACTGACCGTCAACCAAATCGCTTCATTTGTAGTCTGGGGGTCGATCCCGATTCCACAGCACGGGTCACCCCTGTTTACCGGGCCCGGTCTCCACGTCCGTTCAGGGCAGCTCGGCAGCTGAAGAGCACCCAGCCTACTAGCCACACCATAACCGCGTTGGCTCAAGAGATTAGCGTCAATCTCGAAACTCCGACGGGTTCTAGATTCCATTCTGAATAAATACAAAATAACCTCCCAGACTTCCCGATTCCCACTCGAGAGGTGCTTTTTGCGTTGGAGAGAGTGCTTGGTTGGTGTGAATGAGGGGAAGTTGATGGAGAGATGAGAAGTCGGTTCCTTCCGATTGAATACAACGAGAGTTGATGGAGCCCACAGTAAATAGTATGCTGAGAGTTCAACATTGGCTATATGGCAGCGCGTTTCAGATACACAACGCTTCTCGGCTCTGTCGGGTCTGCTCGCAAATTAACATGCTGACTTCTGTAGGCGTGGCCAGCGCTCCTCGAACTCTGAAGACAAAACGCTGCACGTCGGCATGCCCGCAATCAACCTTCTGAGATGACGCTCAAGAACTTGCCTGGGCCCTAGCTTAGGCTTGGGAACTGGCTGTTACGTATGAGAGAGTTGCACCTCGTCATGTCACTCGGTCCCTCTTACGACTGAATGATCACCTTGTCTTTATGTTTCTATTAACGACATGTTTAGTATCTAATAACATTATCCGTACAAAACTGAAGCGTAGGCATGAAGGTGATTGCTGCCACCTGTCTCAGGTGCGCAGAAAGCCCATGTCCGAACCCCTCTTGCTCTCTCGCGGGAGAAAAGAATTGACCCTCGATGGAGGGACGCCACATGACTGATTGGCCAAAAGACTTGCCCATGTGTTCTATGTATCTCCCCATGAGTATCCCATGTACCGCCCATGACCCCGACTCTTTCCTATGCATGTTATGCACTGCCCCATTCCTCCCTGCTTGTCTGCTTGCCTGCCAAAGCAACTATCAGTCATCCCCCTCCGCCCTTCTCGCCCTGTGTTGCGACCGGTTGTCTCATGCGCCATTCGCACTTGCTGGTGCAGTACAGACCAAGGCCTTTCACCTCTCCAGCCCTCTAGTACAACTGCTAGTACCTAAGTGCCTTCTTCGGCAGGTCACGGATGATGTCTTCCTCTGTGTGTCCACGGTCACCAAAGGCCCATTCAGCTTGATACCAAGGGCCGCATTTGGAACAGTACAGACCCTGATGCATGTAGGCTCCGCAGCGTGGGTTGCTCCGCCGTAAATCTTTGCAATGTCTCATTGTCGCCTTCTTGATTGATGGAAGCTCTTTAATGACTCTGATGAGGAGGTGTTGCCAGTCATCGAATCCCGGGTCTGTGTTGCCGGTGAGGAGAACTACGTCCTTAAAGTGGACTTCCTGCAACTTTACTTTGTGGACAACTAGAAACGAGAAGAGGTCCGCCATGTAGCAATCGAATCCACCAAGGGAGAGCGTCTTGAGATGTGGAAGGGATATCGCCTGGAAAAGCTTTTCGACGCGTGGCCCATCATCGTTGCGTGAAATGAATTCCTCGAAATGCAGGTCGAGCGCTCGTATCTCGTTGAAATGGCCGAGAAACTCCAATTTGTCGCTGACCCACTCGTCGATCATGCTTTGGCCGCGGTGAAACCATTTGGGAATCGAAAGCTCAACGGAGCTGGCATTGAGGGGGTGGTCGCGAATATAATCTGTGAGAGGCTCCTCACGACGAAAGATAGGCGAGTAGCTGCCCTCCGGATAGTTGCCTTGACGCCAGCAGTCCCATTCGTCAATGCGAATGGCGAATCTATTGAGTGAGATCCTAGTCTTCGCAATCGCCAATATGACGGCGCGGATCGTGTCCGTGGTAAAATCAACACCTTCACTTTCGTAGGTGAAGACCCCCCTGCGCACTTGATCGCCCACCTTTCTTTCTAGCGTTATCGAGCCCCATGCACGCTTGTGGTCGGACTCGGAGTCCATTCCAATCACCACCGCTTTCAAATTCTCCCAATTGGAAAAGCTGGCAAGCGCGTCGGCGATGTACGTGGTATTGAGGCCTGACGTCATCATATACTTTTGATGTTTCACGGCGGCAAAATACGCTTCCTTGTCGCGACAGAACCAATTGCTGACTGGTTCATCTCGCAAGCATTCGGGGACAATGATCAGGGTCCGCACCGCGGGTCCGAAAATAGGGTGGCGTGAGATCTTCAACAGAGCCTCAAGGCTGTGCTTGTTTAGAATGACTCGGCGTTCGGAGAACCATGCTTTGGCTAGGACCGGGGTCGCGATGCGGTTCAGGACTGGGTGGACGAGTCGAAGCTGAAGTATTGGTTGCTCGGGTGGCTTGTATATCATGTCGCAATCATCGCTGTCCTCAAGGTACTCCTCCCACTCAATCTTGGACCCATATTGGGAGGAGGCCTTCAAGACCTCGCCAGCGATCTTGAAAACAATCTCCTCGGGGCAAGCGAGAAGGCGAGACTCGGACATATTGAGTGCTGGTTGGTTGCGAGAGTCTGGCGATCGTGCTTTGCGATAACGGAAGCGAGGCTGTTGTAACCGCCAGGAATTGTGCGATTGGGAATGGTGAGAAGGTTTGAGGTCCCCAGAAGGCGAAATGCGAACTTCGGAACGAGGCAAATGCCAGGTGCGGATGGTAAGGCTAAAGGTGAAGTGAGACGACCGATCTGGAAATCCTTTCACTTGAGCGTGAAGCTGGACGGAAACCTGGAAGCAGTTGAAGTCAGAATTTCGAATCAGAACTTGCGATAACGGGAATGCGGGGCAAACCTGGTCGCAAGGCGATAGAGTAATTGCTTTTTGCCTGGGGTCGAGAATCAGCCCTCGGAAGAGGTCCTCGCCAGAAGAAAAGAAATCACAGAAAGCCCAGCCTGGCGATAGGATAGGATTGAGGGATCCCAATGATGCTGTGAGGAGGGAAGCTTGAGAGTGAGAAGCCACTCGCTTGGCAGAGAGTGTGGTAGGTGTTTGAAGATTTCGCGGACCGCAGTTCCGATTTGTTTGTTATATGACCCTAAAATCGACGGTCACCTATGCTTATAGTCACGTGGATTTTCGTTAGCTTTGATCAGTCCAGATCAGTCCCGGCTCAGCTTCGGCAAATATCCGTTCACTGAGCAGTACAGCCTTGCTGGGAAGGGGTAGTTTTAACCGAAGAGCCCAAAAATGGTCCCTTTCAAGCAGGGTCTAGATCTAGGACGTTGCATTCGCAATTACCACTACCCAAAACTTTATAGATAATTTCTGCCTCCATCTGCTTAGCAATACTTATATTTATCACTAGTCGTTAATATTAGCAATCTTTATAAGATACCTTTGCTTGTGGGGTTGTTAGGAACAGAAGAGATGTATTGTGCGTCGAGACTCGTAGTGCTCGTTAAATAGCTGTTGTTTTACCCTAAAGTTGCCCTCACTAACCACACTACCTTTCTCAGGCGCTGCTTAGGCGCTTCTCGGGAAATGATCAGCGAAATCGCTAAATATGGTTTAGACGAGTAGGCAGTAAGTACTTACCAGTTCAAACGGCAACTTTTCGCGAGGTCCCAGTTTTTGGGACACAAGTGGCCCAAAACTCGGAACCCCCCCTTCCCCAATCCGATCGGAATGGAGCGCCGAATCACCAGAGCGCGTGGTCTGGGAATGGCGAATTTGTTGTTGATGTGCTAGCGCGTCACCTATGAAGAGTAGCCGTCATCGAAACTCTCGGCATCGTGCTCAACTGCGACTAGCGCCAGTGTACCGATCGCATCAAGACACAACTTGGTGACGTCCGTACAGTCCTTATATATAATCGGCTAGTCTCCATCCTACTTACGAATTCTTTGACCGCACAGCTGGCTGATTTCGTCGCCCTACATCGTCGCAGCATCCGCTGCAGCGCCACCCATCCCACGCCGTGTCCCTTCCCACTGTAGCCCTCCCGGTTGAGCAAGACACAGTAAAGACAAGCTTCGTAGCGTTCGTCTCAGCACCACGTGTCGGGCAGAGCCCATGCACACCAGGACTCTTTCAGCCATGGCGTAAATCGCGCCGATGAAGGCCACCTGAGCACTCCGCCAGGCGGTATCGGCATGGTTGATGTAGACGACGTCGGCCAGATGCAACGAGCCTCGGCGCGACGGGCGCGACGCAGACCCCAGTTTAAATTGGGGTGATAGGCAGGGTGGAATTCTCGACAGCGATGATGGAAAGTTCGGTGGAGGGAATGCCGTCGCCCCAGACGTAGGAGACGGCGTTGTACGGGATGGCTAAGGCGACGGGGGTGGGTTTCGATCGAGGCGACGAGAGCATCGTTGTGATGATTCGGGCAAATGTAGCGAGCTGATGGTGCCCGAGTTGGGAGGGAGGAGCCGCACTGGTATTGTGCCGTCAATTTCTCTAGTATGTGAGAAGACAAATTCGGGCCCTCTGTCGCCACGGTGAACAACATTCCGCGACCGTAGGACGCACCTGCTGCGTGAGGGAATTCGGGGACAGCATCTCAGTTTTTTGCTTGGGCCAGTTATAGTTAGTGAGAATAAGGAAGCCGATGCAAATCATGATTGAAGATGTGGAACCTCCCCCGAAACAGCACGCGTCTCTGGTCCCCCCCACCTCCAGAGCCGAATAGGTGGTTGGCTCTGGAGAACAAATGCTATAAGCGAAGCCGAGGGTGCGCAAAAGTTTAGTCGAAACTACAGGAACTCGGCGGCGGTAATTGGTCAAGCTGAAAAGATAAGATGCACGCCCGGATGCACGCCCGGTTGGGGGCGAAAAAGCGTGCTGCAAGAATCCGAAAGCGGAGGATGGGCAAAAAAGGGAGCAGGCTGCATACATTCTGGCATCAAACCGCGTCAAAAGCCTCGCTCAGACAATGCTAGACCGACAATCAGGAGGTATATGTTCAAGGCCACGATGGATCCATTTTCCATCACAATCGGATGCGTAGCTGTCATTGACGCCATCGCCAAGACAGCGTCGACAATTCGGAGCTTTGTCCGCCATGTGCGCGAGGCTCACCAGGAGCTGGGCGCCACGGCCCGACACCTCTCTGACTTGGAGATAACCATCAACCTCATCAAGGATGACCACGAACCTAACAGCGAGATTCTAGACACTGGCGCCCATGTCCCCCAGTCCATCCGAACACAGACCGCCATGGTCATGGAAAGCTGTCGTGGCATCATCACTGAACTCGACAACCTCATGGACAAATACGACCCGGGGCGCCATCAAACGGCGCTCAGATGGGCTTTGGGAGGAAGGGACGATGCTAAGGCCCTGAACAAGCAACTTGAGGCTCATACTCGAACGTTAGCCTTTGATGCATGTACTAACGCTGTCCTAGGGCAGTTATAAAGTCTATCAAGACAGACACTGCTGCTTTAGGCACCGTGTCAGGGCAGATTAAGGATGACACCACACAGCTTCGTAAAGACACGGAGCATATCCTGAACAAGATCGATCAGATCAAGGAAACTATGGCCCGGCAAACACAGATCCCTGAGGATGTGCATGGTCGAGCCCACATAATCGAGCGTTATCTAAACTCGCTAGCGAGCTATGCTGAGTCTACAGTGGGTTACATGGCTACTTCGGAGCAGCCCCTGCCGACGAGATCCCCGTCCCTAAGCGCTAGGATCCCAACCCTCATGATTCCGGAATCACCTTACCTGGATGTGGCTATGGCGCCCACACGGCCTTTGGAGGAAGGCACAAGTCAAGCCATCTTCGAAGTGGCGAGGCGAAATCCGAAGCTAGACGAGTCTGTATGGAAGGCAGCCATCGCCTTGAGAGGTGATCTCGCAGCCAGGCCGGTCCTCTCGATGGATTGCGCGACAAACGACTGGACAGGACTCCATATGACAGAGATACGCTCGCAGCGTGAATTCCAGCGTTCTTTTGGGTCCGTTATCCCCGAAACAAGATCGGTTTTGAACCCGGAGATGCCCATCGTAGTATTGATTATCGGTCCATCTCTACACGGCAAGTCCACCTTGATCAACCGATTCATCTCCATCTCGGTGGACAGCGACCTTCCGACGCCAGTGTATGCGTCTCGCTACGACTGGATTGCTACCGTACATGACGTCAAAGTCCCATTGTCGAATTACAGCGTGTTCGACAGAGATCACTGGTCGGCGGCGGTGCCACCAATCCCGCCCAACTTCAGCATCGCCTTCAGGGCAGCAAATACGCATACCAGCGCGCGATACATGGTCAAGCCTAGCAAGCCCAATGCTGAGCTCGTCATGATCCGCCTTGTCGAGGCGTCGAGCAGCATGTTTGGCGACGACAATGTTGAGAACGTGGACGCGGTCAACAAGCTACTTAGCGCATTGCCAGGGAGAGGGTTGAACACGGTCGCATTCGTCTACAAGCATGGGCTTCCCGTCTCGGGACCGTGGCAGAATATCATGACCAGCATGGCCATCGCATGTCCACACCTTACTGTAATCAACACGCACTACGACTGCATCAACGTCTCGGCCCAGGTCTCCGAGGAGCGGCCGACGCTCTACGACATGACGCTTGGCGCCTACCAAGACCGCCTTGTCGAGGTGGGTCCCGCTCTTCCCGATTTCGGGTGGGATTTTAGCCAGTATCTCATTGACTGCGTGCCCTTATCCGATTTGATCTTTGCCGAGCTAGTGTCATCCAACACGATAGCTTCCATGGTATGGTTTTGGACCCACCGGTCTTTTACACCGCGTGAGTTTGATGCAATCAAAGTTGTCAAGGTGCCGTCCATGAGGGCGGCGGATGAGATGCTACAGCGGCGGCTCGATGCGGCCTTATTGGCCGTCAAAGATGACGTCGAGAGACGCAAGTGCCGCGTGGCTCAGGCCAGACGCTTGATTTGCTGCTGGACGGCAGAAGGCGAGAAACTCAAGCAAGAAGGATCTCATCGCTCGGAGCAGCCTGTGCATTTCGACGACCAACCAATTATGCTTGACGAGCGCTCCATCCACGTGTTCGTGCCCGGCAAGGCGAGCAGCTCGAACCAGCCCTCCTCGGGGGTCGCAAGTGCTGCTACAAGCCAGCAACAACTGTCATTCCAGCACAATTGCTACTTCCACGTCGAAGTAGTAGAGATGTGTGACGGGGGTGTGGGCACAGGTCGACCTCCAGCGAGTCTCGTCCATTTGGATGATTGGGAGTTCAACCGCAAAGACCACACCTGGACATGCATCTACGCGACGCATGCCGAGCAACGGCAAACAGAACGGTACACACTGAGGTCATGGACAGAACGGCGGAACCTCGACGAGGCCAAGATCAAGGAACTCGACATGATTGTCGAATCGCGAGCCAGCGACTTAAAGTCGAGGAGGGCCAGAGTGGAATCTGCGATTTCGCAAGAGGAAAAAGTGCTACGAGTCCTACGCGATAGAGAGGCACTGGCAAGGCACGCGAGCGACGAGCTGTCGGAACAAGCTCTGAGTCTCGGGCATATGCGTCTGACCGAGCTCGAGAGGCGGCGCTACAGCAAGCCGCTGCAAGATGTCGGGGACGAGGATGTGCGCGAGCTCCTAAGGCATGTGTGGTGCCGCCGAGGCGGCATTAGGGATTCGCTGAGCCTGCTGTCGTGGCAATGGGAAAAGGAAATTCCCAATTCTACCACACTACGTGACATGCTCGAGGCTGGTGAGAGATAGGGTTTGTTTCTGACTCATCTCCCTTGCTTTTCCCATTCTACGGACTAGCCCCAGCGGCAAGCTTGTCATGAAGAAACTCTGCAAGGACGATGAAAATTTCCTTGGTAAGAAACCCACTCAACTCCACTGCATTGGCAATTTGCTAACCCTGACTCATCTTCAGAGAACTCAACAAACGTGAGTGAAAAGGACTGCCGAAGTTTCGAGTTTCTTGCGATACCCAGGGGTCGACTTCTTCTTTGGTCATGTCATTCTAGCTGAGCCGAAGTTTTTAACCCGAACACACACAAATGTTACCAGATGGCACTGAATGCGGGATGAACAGGCGTGATAAGGCGCCTTCTACAATGGCGGGCGGCTGGGAAAGACATTTAGGGACCACTTGGACCCGGCCCTGGTTTGTCAGGCTTCAGTAATTCACTGGTGGCACCGACCCCAGTCCAGTAGGTAGGGAAGAGATTTAATGGTTTTAGTGATAGATGCAGAGACGAGCAAGATCAAAGACTTAGTGATATCGTATCGCTGTCTTTATTTGAATTTTTGCGCGCTGACGTGTAGGCACGAACAGTGAGTTATCCATCGCCGATGTACATCTACTTTCATCTCACCTTGGCAGGCTCGAGCGGCCAACGCTCCAGGGGAGCCAGCGGTACATGGACCAGTTAGCTGTCCCAAGTGAGAGCTTCGCTGGACTAATGGGCACACTCCGTGATAGATAGCTATCAAAGCCGCACCCAACAAAGTCAAACTGATGAGTAATCAATGACCCCCACATTGTGCTGCTGTATCCTGTGATAGTCCACTGCGGGCGTCTATCAGGCGTCGGGCTGGTGGGGTCGTGATGGCGGCCCGTCTGCTTGGTCAATGAGTCGGTACATGAGGATGGAGTGGCGGGATCAAGAGCAATAATAAATGCCTCATGCGGTGTGTGTGGCGGACAGACCAGTAGAGATGGAGATTGAGGATGCATGTCGTGACCGGAGAGTTGTTTCCGAATGTCGGTGGGAGGACAGGGGGGATGAAAAGGGGATCGGACGAGGGGGGAGGGAGGTTATGGGTCAGAATTTGGCAGCCAATTTCACTGGGGGGTATTCCAATGGGCCCATGCTCCAAGCAGTTCGAAGTGAAGAGTTGTGACTTGGCTCGATTCTCGAGATCATGTCCGACCCGTCAGTAAGTCGGTTTTTTCCTCTCGAATCTTATTTTTTAGACACCAGATATGTGGGAGGTCCTACAATGTTAATTGATACAACCGTTCTGATTGCCAGGACTTACCAGTGAGACATCCTGTTGTGTACTGGTATACTATGGAACGTCCCATTTACGCTGGTATATCATGTACTATCCCAAGTTTTGGGCCGGGATATTATATACTATCCCGAATGTGAGCTGGGGTATTGTGCATTATCTCAGGGCGTGTATCGGTATGTTCTGGGCTAAAGTGCGGGGTCGTGGCCAGGATTTGGGCTACAAGGGCATTATCGTCTCTTAGCAGTTTCTAACTGCGATCCTAAATTTGGGCTAAAACTTGCCCGCTTTCCAGGATGTGGGCTACCCTTTAGCAATATAGTAGGGACTGAAATGAGTGTCCTCGGTTTTAACGTTCAAACTGTGAGGACCTGCGTAACCCGAACACTAGAGATAGAGTTCTTGATTATAGCTAACAGAAGAGAGGTGCGTACACGATAAAGTTAGGTGCGATGGATGCTTTACGATATTCTAGTTCAAATTTTCGTATGATCCTGGCGAAAATAGTTATTATGAGGACCGAACTTTTTTTTTAAGAAAAATAAAAATAAAAATTATGATAACACCAATAAGCTAAGTGATTGTCATTAGGTAGCTTTGGGAGCCCTCCTCGGTAACATACCCCAACCTTACTGGCTTTGAGATCCGAGCACTGTCAAAGCCAGGGTCTGTCGATTCGTCTCTTCGTTGCTAGCGACTTTTGGCCGGATACTACACAAAATTCGCCGGGAGCGAATTTTACTTGGTGCCTCTGCTTGAAATTTAAGACGGTACATTTGATTACTTAGAAGAGTCTTGGGATAACCCGCGGTAACCCTAACCTAACAGGAGGGGGAAAGGACTGGCTAGACGTCTAGAGAAATATGCCGTTGGTGCCAGTGAACAATCTGTCAATGAGGTATTCGAAGAACTGCGACGCAGCCGGAGGGAGGTGCCCGCCCCTGATGAGGCTCCTCAGACGTGCCTCAGATATAACTGCAAGTTGCCTCCATTTCATCTTGACGGGTGATATGAACCGTTGTACTTGCCCCCCGGAATTGTCGCTGACGCGTTGTCGTTGCGGCGGAGGGGGCGGGCACCCGGGCGACTGAAGATGAGGTTCATGGTACCTGAGCCTTCGAGGGCCTCGTGAAACTCGAGCCCCATCCCATCGGCGTCGATAACACACTCGTCGGGTCTATCGAGAACGAGATGCTTGCATTGGTGGCGGCTAAGGGAAAGCAATAGAAGTTCACGAATCATTGCTGGCGTGCCTTTCAGCTGTGCTTGACCTGCTGACATGATGGTAAAGCTGGCGGTATCGAGAAAAAATTTTTTATCCGGAGCGTTCTGGAAGATCTGTGAAAGGAATGCCTGACAAGCGCTATCTATAGATGATAGACTGAGATTGGTCGTGTTGAAGAAGAAATAAAGGACTAAGCAGTTCCCAATGACACCATCATTGCCACCCAAAAGCTTCCGCGTGACAAGCCCAGCCAGGGTTAAATTTAAGGGTGAATGCCTGTCAAACAGGATGCTGACCCAGAGGTTCCAAATAGTAGATTATAAATGAATAATGTATTGCTAGCGTGAGGAACCAAGACTTCTCACGGCCATTGTGGGCACAATAATGCTATCTTAGAACTCCATAGAGGAGAATCCGTTCTACTCACTATGCCCTATCTTCTCAGCGTTGATCACGGTGATCACTCCGCGTTAGTTTCTCCGTGTGACACTATGGTTGACACTAGCAACTAACACTAGTTACCCCGGCAGAATTCGGCCGGCCCGTCTCGTCGCGACCCCTCAGGTCGTGACAATATGTCATGCAATTGTACTGTAGGGGTAGCTGTGCTTTTCAACTACCTGTATACTTCACAGACCTAAGTAAGAAGCTTGTACGCTAACGGAGCTCATCCGTTAAGAGCTAGGCCCTGAGACACTATTTACTATAGTAAAATTTATAAATCGGCTCCTGGCCATATAACCACTCGGCTCCGTTGCACAAACACCTAAATCCAACTCTTCTTTCTAGGGTACAGGGTACGCAGCGTTATAGGGTACACAGCGGTGCAAGGTACCCAAAAGGTTAACAGGTGTGACCCTCCAGCTAATTGGAACAATGTCTCACGAAGGGAACCGCCAGAAAATGAGAAAGTGTGACGGCTTGCAGGTTGTGGCCTTACAGGAACGGGCCGACATCTCCCCGCATCAGGCACAGTGCAAGAGAACCTCACCCGGAGGTGCGCACGGAGTGCTTGCTGGTCTTGGCACACGCCAGGGACAGAGCAACACCTGCTCTGTCCGCTTGGCTGTTGGGAGTCGCAAAGCACATAAGCAGGGTACAAGTTACTTTCATTGGCTATAGGTATAGATACCATCATTGTGCCCACAATGAGTGAGGGCTAGCAATACATGTTCAGTTGTGCTCTACTGTTTGGAACCTCTTGAGCGACGCCCTGATTGACATTGTATTGACGTGAGAGTTGTGCTAGCCTTCGTTCAGCCCCCTTAACCCACACCAATTTCCCTCGACTCTGTCTTCACCTAGTCCACCTTCGGTGTATCAGGGTCAGGTCATAACAGAAAGTGGAGTCATTTAGAGATGTAAGATAAGTAAGAAGTGCAGTCAGCTCAGTAGGCTCTGCATAATAAACGTTTATTGCAAGCTGAGGAAAAGAAGGAAAAAAGCTATCTGTGCCCCTGCTACGGTTCGCCTGCTCTGTAGGGCGGCTCAAGTGGGGTCTCACGGGGCAACTGTAGTAATTATGTGCAGCTATATGAGTAGAATAGGTTGATGATTGTGCCAGGTGAACGGGCCGCAGGTTTATACAAACCATCTGGTAGTTCGTCTGCTTCTTCGAACCTAGTCACGTGACCGTGACGATCGATCTCAGGACCAAGTTTCCAACAACTCCGCATCGCGTGGAAGCACGCGTGTGGTAGTGTGGTAGCTGTGGCGTCATTTAGAGCTCAGGGTTAGGGTTCAGGTCGAGGGCCGTCTCTACCAAAGTAGCATCCACATACATCAGCGAATCTGCAGCTAGGTAATTAGTACTATATATCTTTCTAGTAGCTGTCTGAATAGTTGCACTACTGTTTTGATCACTTCCAGAGTGATCAGAAAGATGGGGTTATAATTGAATCTGTTCCTTGGCTCTCTCTGGCGAAGCCAGAGGGCCATCTTTTGTGTGGCTCCGTGCATGAACTAGATCACCAGATTGCGGCTGATCGCCAGCTTGATCGCCACAGCTGCCAGCCAGGCCCACGATCCACGCAGTGGATCGTATGTTCCTTTCTGACAGGACCTTCCAGGATTATAGGTTCGCAGCCAATCCTTCGTCTTTGCCCCACGCTTGCCGAACTACTGTTCAGGCAGCTACTTTCTGTGACCCGTCTCCTTACTTTAAAAGGTAGCGATTTATTACTGTATTCGTAAGCTTGGTTAGTGGCCGACGTTCAGAGCAGTTAGCGACTCCCTTTTCATGACTTTCTCTTTTGGTAATCTCAAGTTAAGTGCTGAACTGTAATGACCCATACCGCACTATCTGGTTATTAACGATAGGGGGGGGTTTTTTTTTGAGAAAAATGGATACTTCAACTTGGGCGCAACGGGATCAGCGAGAGTGTTAATTGTAAGTTTTCTCTCTGTCTTTTAAGCGCTGGAAAGCGCGGTTAGGTGTTTGAAGAGGTTGTGGTGGTGATGATATGAGGATCCCAAACTGGGTACTCGCAACTCTACGGCCACTTGGGACCGTAGCAACTATAGCCAAGGCAGCCCAGAATAGTGACCCCGTCGCTCAGTCTGGCTCAGTCTGGCTCAGCCTAAAGCGGCAACTGTTCAGTTCCGAAGAAGGAAAGGGAAATTCGTGGTGTTGATTTTAGGGTCGTGTACCTCCTGTTTTTAAAGGGGCGGGTGAACAAAGGGTTTGTGCGGTTCAGCTGTGGAATTGAAGAAAGAGCGAATCTTCGAAGAGATTCACTAATCGCCAGCAAAGATTCGTCCGAAGAAGAAATGCGGCTTCCCCCGGTTCCAATGGCTGCAACTTATCACAGAGCACGGCATGTAGGGGCTGGTCCTTTACGTCATCTAGAACGGAGTTGCTCTTTTCACGAGAACTGGACCTCCGCAGCGTGTGGCGAGCCGCATCCCAGCGAATAAAGTGTTTGAGGAAAGCTGACCCTCCGATAGCACCCAGACCCCCAAAAGAGAAGTGTGGAAGGTGCTAAGGCTTTTACCTCCTCAACACGCCCGCACAATCGCCTCCGGTCCCAGCGTGCTATGCCCAGGTGCGGCTCACCAAGACAAGCTGCTCCCAGTGATGCATGCTTTTTAGGCATCTTGGCCCCCCCACCGATGGTGCAGGTTCACCCGCACTCGACTTTACGGAATGGATCCTCGCACTCGGTCTTGAGTTTCAAGCCGCGCGCTCTGGCGCCCTTGGCCAAGTGGCTTCCGTCGGCAGGGTTGCTAACGGGAAAGTCAATCGAGACACAGGAGAAGCACAGCGTGTCGCGGGCGGGCAAAATCTCGCGTTCGGTGGGGCTCTCGATCGCGTCGAGCGTCTGCCCCACCATGCTAAGTACGGATGATGTCTTCAGACCACAGTGCAGCGCAGATAATTTTCTTGATGGAGAAGCGGCGCTGAAAAGCACGCGTACTGAGGCCGCGTTGCTCGCAGCCGATCCTGATCTCCCCATGATTTTCCACGGCTTCTAGCAGGCATGTATTCTTGACCGTATCACCCACCTGTCGGGAACGTCCATCAAAGCATGTTGCGGCGGTGCAAGGCCAACGGTACATCGTATCCAGCGTGGTCTAGAGAGCTGCGGGGTACGATGAAGCCGTACTGGCAGTTCCAGCTCGGCAAGCCACGCGACAATTTACATGGACGACATGCAAAGAATTCATCCTCGGGGCGTCACGCTAGCCATCTTCCAGCTCGTGAGGAACCAGACGCCGGCTCGACCGGTTAGAGCAGGAAAGTAGAAGTTGTAGAGTACGCAGCGCCCAGAGAGGAGTGCCGATGTCACTTAGTCTTAAGGGAAGGTCGACGAGCCTGACCTTTGGAGCCTGAATTCTTGGGGGAAAGGACCTGCAGGGTCACAATTCCCGACAACACTCCAGCGACAGCGTACGGGGTATTAGTCACCAGAATGACCTCATAGGGGGATGCCGATCAGGAGCTTGAGCTTCTGGCAACGAGGAAGTTGTCATACCTTAGGCTTCTTGCCGGGTTAATGGTGGAAAGACGCAGTCAAGTCGAGCGATGTGACGGAAAAAGCTCTGCCGCCAGAAAGGGGCCAGTCGGGAAGTTGGGAAAAAGACTCCCGTTGCGTAACTTCGAAATGTGAAAAGCGCCGATAGGGGAAGCTGGGAGTTGAAGCCTCAAAAATGGACTTTAACTATTCGGTCAAGAAAAACTTTGTTTTTCAACGTTGGAGAAGATGATACTGTCAAGGCAAGAAAATAATGATAGTTGAGCCGAGGTAAGGTGACGAATAGAAGTTATGGCGCGAGGAAGGGGCTGGTGGGAGAAGGTGAGTGTCAGAATTTTGATCTGCAACTTTTTTTTGGAAGCGGGAAGGCGGGGCAAACCTGGTTTCGAAATGACGATAACTCACCTGCTCCCTAAATGCGCGAGCTGCCTTGCGTCTCGGAGCAGAGGTGCTTGACAGGAGAAAAGGAAGCGCGCAACACCTCAAGCTGTTTGGTGATGTGCTGAGGTGCTGAATTCGGAGGCTACACACCGAGTCGCTTCCGTCGTCAACAGCGCGTTTGGAGTTTTGGAAGTGTGGCTGTGATGTTTTTTTATGGAAAGCGCAGATGAAGAACAGGCGCGGTTGGTTTGTTGCTCAGTTTGCAATCTCTGACCACAAGTGGGGCGTCTTTCTACCTGTTGGAGTTTGGATGACAGACTTCTCGCCGCCCTGAGCACCATTGCTTGCAGGACATGTCTACCTTTTTGGGGCAGTGGTCCGTAACATTGTATCTTGACGTTTGCCGGCATGTAACCGGCCTCGCAGTCACTTGAAGGGCGGGCATGCTGAGATGCAAACTTTAACCACATTCCTGGCCACCTACGCACCAGGCGTAACACCAAAGGTCCTCACTGCGGGGAAAAGGTGTCGATTTGTCGGCCTCGTCGGATGGAAGGGCGAGATGGGAGAGCTGGAAAAGCTTCACGGTGAGCCAGCTTTGATTTGATACCTCACTGGTGTCGGGACTTCAGCAAATGTACGATTTAGAATAATAATGCAGCAGAGAATGGGCAATGTGCTTGTCACAAAGGTAGCGCGATTACGGAACATAAAGCACCGCACAATGGCTTTGGCGCCCAAACCACAGAATCCCAACAAAAGGATCTGAATGACATGATGGGGACAGTGGCAATACATAGTATGCTAGGTACCTCCAGAGTCTATAGGGCACGACTGCACCGTCCTCGGCTGGAAGCCAGGTGAAATCCGACTTGATGGCCTCGTCAAATGCGCCGGATCGAAATTCCTCCCTGTGTCCTCCCTCACCTGCGCTGACTAAGCGCCAAAAGCCCGCATGCCCCAAGTCCTCCTCGTGCGTACTTACGCATCTGAAATTCCTCAGAAGTGACATGGGCAAGTATGCCTGAAGAGAGGTATCACAGACATTAGATCCTCGCCCAAGTCGAGGGATCAATGTCTGCTCGCCAAGGCTCCGACGGCAACTGCAGATCCGATTCCAGATATATGATGTTTCGGACGTCTTGGGCGGTTTGCCCGTACTCGTCGAAGTCCCACATGAATCCACGCCACCACACGTTCCAGAATTGGTCCAAGATGTAGCGGAATGTGCCATTATCGAGGCCATCGACCGGTTTCTTTAGCCAGCCCGGCTTGGAATCCTCGGGAAGCGAGAAAACAACGGGGACCTGACCATGAGTCGCGGAGTGTTCGACACAGTTGAGCATAGTTAGAGTGTCAAGCTCCAGCTGGTGCTTGATATCGGTGACCAGGGCAGTCCACTGGCCGACTGGTCGTCCAGCTTCAACTGGACACCCTGCAGTGTAAGACGCCGAAGCGTCATATCGTGATTTCGTAGGAGCTCCATCAAACTTTCCGGAAAGCAGCCGAGCTGCGACAGCGACAGGGACTGCAAGCATGGAAGCCGCAGCCCCGACCACACCATATCAGCTTGATTGTTGCCCATGCATGGAGAGAAATACAGTCGCAGCTCCTGGATGTGAATAAAGAGAGAGGTGAAGGCGATAATGGACCGCGCCGGTGAGATTGCCTCTTTCTGGTGATTGCCATCTCCGCCGGTGAGCTTGAGTCGCATGGTGCTGGCCTTGATAGGGTGGGCTTGGAGTTCCGCCGCCATTGGATGAGAGAGGTGATTCAGCAGGCAGGGATCGATTGCGACTCGGCTCTCCTCGCTGGGGATCGTTGTTGTGTCAACTCCAAGTCCCACATCGGCTTGGAAGATTGACAACGACACCCCGCTCCTGGAAAGCGCTCCAATGATCAGAGCTATTGCGTTTTGTGTGAAGATGACACTCTCTGGGCGGGAAGGATCAAAAGTTCCGGCCAGTTGCAACGTCGTCTCGTTCTCGATGGTATTTTGGGCCTGAAACTCCTTGCGTCCGCCGATCGCGGCCGCCTGGAGGCGAGGAAGAGCCTTCAAGATTTTGGCCAGCTTATTGACGCTATTGTAATCCTCCACAGCATTCTCCTGGCGATGCTTGACGACTTCGTAATGCTCAAGGACAGCTGCGTCGTTGATTGCTTCCTTCATTCCGCCGTGAACATGGTCGAGAGCGAATCGGATCTTCTTAATGGCGTGGCTGAACACGGGGTGCTTTGAGATGCCTTGGGCAACCTCCAGGCTGCGAGGATCGGCCAAGATGATGCAGCGCTCGGAAAAGCGCTCCTTGGCGAGGACGTCGGTCGCGATGCGATTGAGCTTCTTGCATACGAGGCGCAGGTTCATGAGGTCGAGCACCGCTTCGTTTTTGTCGCTGTGAGAAGTGGCCGTGTCCATGTCGTCTGGGTCGCTGTTTGCGGGGAGGCTGCTGCTTTGGCCGGGGCTTCTCGAGCGACCGGCGGACATCGCGACGGCGGCGGCGATCTTGAGAGCCAGCTCGTCTGGAACGGACAAAATGTATGAGGAGGCCATCACGGCGACTCTCATTTGGGGTGGAAAGTTTGCCAAGAAGGAGAGAAGGTCAGCGCAGAAAATCAAGGTTGTGTTGAACTGTGAAAGGCCAAGGCGATTGCTGATGTTTTGGCAGAGAAGTGCTGGTCGCCGGTTCCTTAGTGGGTGGTTGAAGGGTTTGACTAAAAAGAAAGTGTGGGAAAAGAAGAACGTGGTTGTAAACACAAAACACGAAACACGCGACCGGAAGACCAGAGTCGTAGGTGGCCTGGGCAAGGATTAGGGTAAATGCCCCTCTTGGAATCTTGAGTGTTTTCCATCTGATCATTTTGGAGGTTTTGGGGAAGTTTAAGTAAGTTATGTCATAGTCATTTATGGGGACGCACACACAGAGACTCATCACCTGAAGTCTCGAATTTAGCGGCTACTCGGTCGGCATTATTGTCAAATTCAACCGACTGTTTAGGTAAGCAGCGGTGGCGCGGCTGGTCCGCCCTTTACGTGCTCACGGTTGCTCTGCGAGCTTCTCTCCAATACAACACTTTGAACGGCTTCCAATTACTGCGTTTCTGGTGACCACGCCGAATTCAACAATTATAAAAGTGCCCGGCTTTGAGTTCGCTAAGTAGTGTGGGCAGAGTTTGAACCAGGTTATTTTCGATGAATGGCTGTACGGTTATAGAGAACTATAATCCAAATGGCCAGGCTATTTAGTGAGTACAGGCTCTAATCAGGTTTGGGTCTTGACTTGATCGTACGATAGGGCAAAGGGAAGATATACTGCCCCAAGACAGTCACTCGGCGCCAAAGGTGAGGGGGACAAACATCCAATCGCCCATGGGCGGGAAAACACATTCGGCTTGACAAACGGGGATTAAGTAGATTCATATGTGTGTAACTACAAGTTGAAATAATGTATGCTGGCCAAAGACCATGCACGAGGTTAAGATAAGAATCATAAAAGAGGCGTGCCCGATGAACAGACCTCACCGACGCGAACAAGAAGCGTGTGAATAGTAGACAAGCCCCCCTCCCCCACAAACGATAAAGGAAGGAAACAAAGCCGGACTAGCGACGCCCCGTCTTCAGCCCTTCCCCCCTCAGGATGACTTGCCCAAAGTAGATAACGGTAGCTCCCAAAATCGCAAAGCCGTATCGCCCCGCCAACCCTCAACACCATATTCCAGCAGATCCGTCAGTGGCCTCTGCGGAGCCATGATTCTATAGCATCTCTAAAGTCTTTTAAGGCTATCTTGTTATCGCAGGTTCCATTGGGCCCCCAGGGGTCGCCAACGGGACCGTACGAAGGGTGGCCCCTGTCTTTGTCGTGGTTACAGTTGCCGTAGGCGACAATCACGTTCCACCCCTTGTCGCCTGCAGGTCTTTGGGGGGGGTGGAGCACATGGCGTCCCATCCTCGGTTTGATAACTCATCCTATAGCTCCATGCCATTTCTCTTGTCGCCGGTGTTGAAGATGCCGCAGGTGGTATCTGTCTTTTGTTAGGGGGACTGGGATGGTGGCATCCATGGACTTTTGCGGCGACTTACCTGTCATCTTAGCATCACTCACTGTCGCGACCAAGAATGTCGTGTGCCTGCAGGGCATGGGGCAAGGAGATGCCGTAGCTGTCACCCTTGGCCGGCGATGCCAGGCTCCGGGCGCCGAGGAGAACAAGACCCACGAAGAGCCGGGCGAGACGAGTCAATCTGGCAAGCTCCATGGCTGAGAATGCTGTGCGGGTGGTGGCGCCGCGTATGCAAGTTGCCAGTGCTGCGGGACCAAGTCGAACGGTGACCAGGGCATCGTCCAACCTTCCGACCAAGGGCAGAGGGGTAAGGGCGCTACTTATAGTCGGTTGGTGGCAAGGCAATGCGTTGGGGTGCGGTCTCGTCTGGGGACGAGCTGATGCCTATCGGCCCTCTCAGCGTGGTGGTGGGTAGAAAACGGACGGCAGGGGCCGCTGGGGCGTACAAGTCCCTTTGAGGTCTGAAAATATGTTTGCCACGTGCAATCGCATTTGCCGAATAGCCCATCATGTTGGTAGGACCAACAACAAAGATCATTGCCGAATAGCCCATCGCACCAGAAGAACCACAAAGTTCGGGGCTCCGTCGGCATACATCCCTTGGCCGTGTTTGCGTCGCACATTTGAGCGGGGGAAAAAGCTGCTTGCCGACTGGCAATTTAGACTGGCCCGCGAAAGGGACCCTCCGTTCGCCTCCAGGTCCTCCTTCATTCAGTCGGGCAAGATGTGGGGCACCTGCATCAAAGCACCCACCGCAAGTTGCCCCTCTGGGTGGAACTCGATTGACCACATGGGAATGGACTCTTGACTTCATGATCATCCTGTTTGCCCACGGCTTGGTTGGTGACGTTTCTGTGTTGGATGGCCTTACCTGGGTGGGACTATCCTGCCCCATTCCGCTCCCCGGAAAATGGATTTCGCCCCAGGCTTCCTCCGACGCGGGGGCACTGGTGCCTCGCGGTTCACCACCAGCACCTCGATTCGCTCCTTCCCCGGCCACCCCTCGCTCATCCAATCGGAGTCATCTCGGTAATTAACCACCAGCAACTTGACCACCGCCTCTACGGCCTGGAGCCTGCTCATAATCCCCAGAAACACCTTCATCAGCTGCTCTGCCTCTTCGACATCCCCAAACACGTCTTCTGCATCCACGATCAGGAAGCATGTCTTCATCCGCCGCAGAACGCAGCACAGCAAGTCGGCCCACTCGTCTTCGGTGTGTGAAGCATGCAGCTTCGCGGCGGTGAAGTTGTTCGGGTCCGAAACAACCAGATCGGGTGCCTGCTTCATCGACTGGAACACCAGGCTCTTTAGTACCTCTGTTGCAGAGACGGTGCCGTGATCAGCGAGGTTCATGCTGGACAGATACCAGATCACCTTCCTGGAGTGTAGTTGGCCGATCAGCTCGGTCGCAATCTCCTTCACCCGGGCTTGCGCTCTCGGCTGGGTCTGCAAGATCAATAGCGACGAGCGCGGGGCAAGGATCCAATTACCGACGGTTTGTAGGATCTTGACGGTGTCGTGGTTTTGGCTGCGCCACGGGGACGACCTTCGGATGAGAGACTTGTGCTTTTGCAGGGCTTCTTCTGGAGACCGTTTGGGCTTCAGGGCGTCGAGGATGTGGCTGAATTGGATGTCCCGAACGCGAGGCATCATGCCGTTCACGTTCAAGTGGACTTCATTGAGTTTGGCGGTGTCGGCTGTTCGCGGTCAGTGTCGTCTCATTTCCTTTGGCTTGGGGGCACTCACAGCTGACGATCCGCAGTACAGCGCCGACAGCGGCCGTGAGCTCCTCCTGGGCGTGGCTGAACTTCATCTGCATCTCGTGCAGCTTGTCTTCTCGCTCCGCCTGTCTCGCCGTCTCCTTCTGCAGCAAAACCTTGATCTCCCGGATCTCCACCTTCGAGGCGAGACTCGACATGTCGTCAATCGTCTTGGCGCAGAGCGTGATCTCATCCAGAGTCTCCTTATAGCTCAGCTCGAACGGCTTGAACAGGGAGGTAAGGGCGCGGCCTGCCGGTCCAACGTTATACCACTTCACGGCCTGCTGGAGAAACAACAAGATGTGCGCGTATAGCGTCGCGACAGCATCGCGCATCTCGTCGGTCGCGTACAGCTCGGCGCTGAGCTCACACCTCGGGAGCGCCTGGCCAATGAAGTACAGTGCCTTGGAGAACCGGCCGACAAGATTCTCGTGGTTGATGATGCCTATGAGCACGAACTTCACCACGCCCCACACCAACGACACGTACTCTGGATGGTGCTGCGAGAGGAAGTCCAGCACCTTCCCGTACTCCGTGATTCTCTTTGACAACCCCCGGATCCATGATCTCAGAGTCTTCTGCTTGCCCTGCGATACCTGGCTGTATTTGGACTCAGCTTGTTTCGCGATATCGAGCAGGTCGCTAAGGGAGGTCGTCGTCGCCTTTCCTAGCCATACGGATGCCTTGGCGTTGCCTTCGAACTCTCGGTGAAGGTACCGCAGC
>Ga0247760_1001301_pt1 | contig 23639 bp, 16 predicted proteins | sample UWRJL171409R4_FD_179936 | JGI IMG/M metagenome (GOLD analysis project Ga0247760, IMG submission 179936) | Plant litter microbial communities from Arlington Agricultural Research Station in Wisconsin, United States - UWRJ-L171-409R-4 | ecosystem: Environmental > Terrestrial > Plant litter >... | reverse complement strand
AAAAAAAAAAAAAGGACTCGTGGGATTTTAGTTCTGCTTACCGCAAACGCGAGCCAGCCCGGCGCCGTTGCCTCGAGCTGGGCCCTGGGCTGCCACACCGTATCGGACGATACGCAGAGCGATTTCCGAGAGAGTCATTTTCTTCTCAGCGAATGGGACTTCCAGAGCCGGGATGCGAAAAATGGGGGGAGGCAGAGTGCAGCCGTCGTTGAGCGTGGGGCGATTGCTTTGCCTGGAGCCGTTGCCCGTTCGCGCTCGCCGCGGATGATTGTCCAGTCCCTCTAACTGGCGGCTACTCGTCTGCCTCGAAGATAAACAGAGGGTTGTTCTGGGAAGTTTGGTGCTCTTATTCCGTCTCCGGGGCTTCTAGGCTCCGAAAAATCGGAGAGGACTTGGAAGGCGGTGTGTATGCCAAAGCTCGCTTCCCCTCAGAAAGCCAGGGCGAACCTGGACTAAGACGGAACCAGACTTCCCCAGAGATTGAAGCAACGGTTACTGTGACATATATGCATGTCGTGGCCGTCTCTAGAGACTCTCGTTGCGGGATGAAAGGGTGGCAACATGCACTGTTCACAGGTCCTTTTCGAGGTTGAGTGAGACAATTATTTGGAGCTATGGATCCGCGACAGCCTAAATCACGCCAACAACCAAAAGAAGTTCTTTTGTCCTACACCAGTGGGGTTCGTGAAAATCCAAGGCATGGAGATAGAGGTTTACGGGCTATCGGGATGGGGGTCAGTCTTCTGGACCCTGACATCAACAATATTTTTCCGGGCGAAAACCCTTAGCTCCTGAACACGTACCAGCAACCAACCACAAAGGCGAACATTGCCCGGGCAACCTAGCAGCTGCATTTGGGCAACCCCTACCAATCCCTATCTACCGCTACCATCGCCATTTCTCCCAGCTAACCCCTCCACCAGCAACATGCCATACCACTGTCGACTGGCAGTCTCGGAATGAGCGCGCAGGGTCGACCGAGGGTGGTTTTTCGACTACATAGGTATCTAGGAACGTAACACTCTGGACGGTGTACCATCAAAGCGGAAGCCGCGAGCCTCGGCTGCCGCCTGCCGCATTCGGCGTTCCCGTTGGCCATGTCTCAGTTTGTTCTTGGGCTAGAACCTCCAACTCTTGGGAGTTAGAGTCCTCCCGGATGTCTACTATTGGGGTTTCCCCTCGCTGTGTCAGGTTCCTGTTAAGCCACTTCTGCTCACCCGCTTCTAGGGCATGCCCGTGTTCCATGATGTTAATGCGTCGATACACAGCGCCGAGTATCAATGTGACGAAATCTTCGCATCGTGGAACAATGTTGCATGGGTTTCCTGACCATCTTCCGTCATATTTCGGCTGCATCGCCATATAGTTCAACCCCTGAAAGATTGTTTGCTCGGTACTTCACGGCTTGGCGGCGGCTTATTGGTTAACCTGCTCAGACATCTCCTTGTTTATTTTTTTCCCCCCAGGGTTTTGATGATGGAAACATGAGTCTTGGATGCGGAATTTCTGAGGTGTTGATGGAAAAAGTTAAGGCTTCGAAAGTGTAGCAAGCCCCCTCGCATATGGTTTCCCAGTTGTTCAAATAGGTATATACAACCGCTCAATGGTCCCGCGCTAACAATCTTTCAGGGTTGGATTGTATGAGGTCTGGCTAGTCATCCTTTTTTGCCGTGGGAGTCTTGGGGGCGGGAGGTGGACGCTATCCCCAGGGCTATTCCACCATATTCGCACTTTCGTCTGCAGTTGCGATCCTAAGCTTGGACCCTATAGGGGTTGAGATTCCCCGCGATCCAGGCCAAGCAAACCAATGCTTGTGTCAACGCCCAGAGCCACCTCTAGAGTTGATGGTGTGTTTCTGTGGGCGAGGCTTATCCTTCAAGTTTTCTTAGAATAGAACTTTAGAAATACCGTGGAGAGGCAGCATTCGACTTATTCAAAGAAAAGCTGAGAGAAACCCCAGGCAATTTGTTCGAGTTCTACAGGCGCATCATTGAGAGAATTGTTAGGCTGAACCAGCGGAAACTATTTATTCTTCTTGAGCTTCTCACCCGCCACCCAGGAATCATGCCTGCTGCCAAGGGATGAGATGCCGTGGCCACCTCCAACACACCAAGAAGTCCTAGGAGAAATATCAATGACCCTTTCCAGGGCGTGTCTGGGCTGTGACGCCGAAGTGACTGTCGATAGAGATGAAGAGGTTGTGGCTTCATCTCTTCCTATGGACTGAATCTCTGCTTTCGAGACTGGATAACGGATACCCGAAGCCAGCCTCGCAGAGTTAGGTTTCACATATGTATTCCACAAATTCTATGCTGCTTGGCCCAGCGTTGAAATCTTTACCTAGGTGCATGTAACGTGGCGGCGCTCACCATGACACCACCGCGGGGGGTTCTTGGGGAGGATGGAGGTATCCCACAAATGACCATGCAACTATGTTGGTGTTTTCTGTGAATGTCTGGTGCCAAGCTCCAAGCTCCAGATTCATGGAAAATTGATGTTAGAGAGTGACTGTATCTGGATTTTCTAGCATGGTGAGCAAGCGATGTCGGTGATGCGGAGCTTCTTGCCCGTTCGAGTTTTCGACGCTACATGCCCGGGCAGGAAGTCAGGCTTCGAATTGTTCTCGGAGACGTGCAGCTGCAAACCGGACGAGAATCTACTTTGTACGTCTTTACGTCCTTCCCAAACCTGCTAAAATTCCGAGGCCTGGCTCGACGATCCTTGGCAGCCGCGGATTATACCCTAACCCTTGACCATGGACCCACGGCCTTCCAAACCTTCAAGCTCTGGCCCGGAGCGCAAATCATCACGAACCACTAATCCCCGCGGAAGGAGGGCGCATCAAGCTTCGCAACCACCAAAATGGCAAAGAAACGTACGAGACCAAATATCCATATATGAATCTACCATATTCGCTGACTATACCGCACAGCCAAGTCCCGCGTCGTCATCGTTCGCCTTATTTCCATGGCCGCGACCGGATTCTTCTACACCTTCACCCGCCCTAGGACGTCAGGGCCGATGAGCATGCTTAAATATGACCCAATTGGTAAGATTTTTATTTCGAGTTTCTTGAGCGGGAGCGAGCACGAACGTTACTCCGGGCAAAGAGTTACACAGCGAGGAGCTAGATGTCAGAGGAAGAACGGGCACGAGGCTGACAGGTTTCCCTCGTCGCTGTAGTCCGGAGAAAGGTCCTCTTCCTCGAACAAAAACGAAAAGGCAGCTCGTAGGGGGACACACCCCGGGTCAGCTACGGCGTGTCTCAACGATACGGTAGAGCCAGAACGAAGTGAACAGAGAAGAGGAGGACTGGACAAAGCCACCCGCGGCGAGCCGGCGACGACGAACGATGTACCTCGCTCAACGGAATGGCATTAGCATAAGGGCGGGGAGGATGTACCTTGCAACGGCATTCCATTCGCCGCGGCCATGGCGCCGGATGGGAATGGACATCTACCGCGGGAATTCTGTACAATACAACACAATACAATACAATGCAATGCAACAATACCAAGGGTATGGTAGGCGTTGCTTGGGTGTTTTGGGCTTGCATACATCTCCAGAGAATAGAAGTAGTCAAGGACAATGCGAGATTTGACTGGGCTCGTGATTTCCCAGGTGCTTGCAACTTGAACGAGCCAATCATGAAGAGCTAATAGCCTCGACTGAATACCTATTGTGTATCTGGGACTCATATCCGTTCAATGCCCCGAGCGGAATGGAGTTCATGAAATAGGCGTTGGTACTAAGGGGGGCGGTGCGCCGTTGCTGTCCCGCCTGGATAGGTACCGAGTCTCCATTCCGAACTGCCTGCTTAGCACCAGCTCGGGCATACTCATCCGGGCCGGAGTTTCATCCCTGGCAAACCAACCGCCTAATATGAACCTCGGCATTTTTCTTGTCCCGCAGTACTAGACTACTTGTTAAAAACACCACGGACATTTTATCTTGGCTCAAGGGCCATGCTTATTTAGAACACGTCCGGTTGAAACTCGGTGAGCCGTTGGTGCTCAAATCGAGTTTTCAACGTTTACTCCCAGCTAGCTACCAGGGAAGGAAGCTGCTGCGGCTTAAGCCCGTCCGAAAAATGACGTCCCCCTTCCACATCAAGGAACACCGCGTTGAGGCGCAACACATCCGCGAGTATGCGCACGCTACGGCGCACTCGCAAGAGGATGTTCTGTACCTGGCGGTCAAGCAATACATTCCCAAAAGCAACCCGACACCCAAGCCAGGAGACATCACCATCATCGCCTCGCACGCCAATGGCTTCGTCAAGGAACTTTACGAGCCGCTCTGGGAAGATCTCCTCGCCCGGCTTGCTGACCGCGGCATCGGCATCCGCTCCATCTTTATCGCTGACGTCGCCTGGCAAGGCCAATCAGGTATCCTAAATGAATCTGCCCTCGGCAACGACCCCTCCTGGCACGACCACGCCCGCGATCTGCTCTGCCTAGTGAACCACTTCCGGCGGGAGATGATCCGCCCGTTAATCGGGATAGGTCACTCCTTCGGTGGTAACATCATCATCAACCTCGCGCTGATGCACCCGCGCCTCCTTTCCTCACTCGTCATGCTCGACCCCGTCATCTCCCGCTTCCGCCAGCGACCCTCCTACGGCCTCAGCCCCATGGTCAACACGGCCCGGCGACGTGACCTCTGGCCTTCACGCGAAGCCGCCGTTGTCTCTTTTGCTAAATCCCCTTTTTACGCCGGCTGGGACCCCCGGGTCCTCGCCTGCTGGAATGCCCACGGCCTGCGTGATGCCCCCACGGCGCTGTATCCCTCCGCGTCCCCACCCGCCGTGACGCTGACCACATCCAAGCACATGGAATGCTTCACCTACTACCGGCCACAAGCTCAGGGGTTTGATCCTTCCACAGGGAAACGCTACGTCAACCGCTCTCTCTTAGTTGATGTGGACGACGAGGTGAAAACGTACGATGAGGTCAACGACCCACAGGGCTTCGCCTTTTACCGCGCCGAAGGGAGCGCCGCCATGGATCGCCTTCCCAGCCTGCGTCCCGGCGTCATGTGGATTTTCGGCGAGACCAGCGACGTCAACACTCCCGACGTGCGGCAGGAGAAGATGGACCTGACGGGCGTCGGGCGTGGCGGCAGCGGCGGCGCCGCCCGCGGGAGGGTCAAGCAAACGGTGATAGCAGGGCACGGCCATTTGGTTCCCATGGAGGCGACAACGTGGTGCGCTGAGATTGCAGCGGAATTTCTGGCGGAGGATCTAGCCTTTTGGCGTGAGGAACATCGCGAGTTCTGTGAGAGATGGCTACCCAAGACGCAAGAAGAGAAGCAAGTTATGGATGAGGATTGGTGGCGGTGGATGGGAGGGAGGGGGAAGCCCAGGCAAAAATTGTAACATCTGGGTTTATGCATCTTTATCCATGTTTTTGCGGCTGGCTAGATTTGGTGTAATGCTTCTTGAACATATATAGACGGGAGAGGGTATATACTGGACGTCTGTATAACGATTTTATTGGCTTCTGTGCTTGGGTGTCGTCCGTTGGGAGGGCGTGAATGGCATTAACGAACTACGCTGCCAGATAACCCTTTGTCCTAGAGTAGTTATTTGTGGGCGTAGGCGTAGAGGGGTGGGTGCTCGCAGCTGCTAGGCTTTCCAGTGCCGCGCGAACAATCCTTTAAGGGGTGGGACTCTGCTCAGACATGCCCGGGGGAAGCATCAAGGCCATCCTATACAAAAGGCATGGGCATCTTTATAAATATTCTTCTATTACCCACTGCTCTCGCCCACTCATGAGCCACGCCGATCCAGGCTGGGCCCAAGATAACTCATCGCCTTTCCGTCTTCTGTCGCCTGTCTCAATTACAACCCCCGCTCCCACGATTAACAGAACAGAGAGCCGTGGTGCGTAACCGTATCCCCTTCTCGCCTCTATCTTCTTCTGTCGTCTTCTTAGCATAAAAGCATACCGACATGAAATAGTCATGAATCCGTTCGCTCTATAAAGTTCCCCTCGGCTTCTTGCCCCAAAAGGGCGAAACGATGACCGATTGTATCCTCCTCTCTAGGTAGCAGGTTGGCTCAGCCGTCTATGCCCACACTAGGGTGGGAAAGTGTATGTATGTACGAGGGTGGCATTATTCCGCTCTAGGCCTTAACCGAGTACGAACGCTTGAACATATCGTCAACATTCTCAAGGTAGTATGTGCCCGGCGCAATGGTCGAGACATCGCCCTGGGGAGTATAGTTCTTTTGAAGGTGGGCCTTCTTCCTGAGGTCGCACATCTGCAGCTGGTCAGCTTCATACTACCGTCCGACCAATCAGAGAAACTTACAGCATCGTACGTCTCAGGGGGGACCGCCCGGCGCTCAGTCAGCCTGGAAGGGATGTTCAGCACCTTTGAAATGTTATCAGTGCTCGACACAACACGAAACGAGCAGAAGCTGGCAGCGAGACCTGAGCCGTAGCTGAACAGGCCAATGCGCTTGCCCAAGAGGTTGGCACTGTCGACGTGGGAGATCAAGCTAGCTAGACCGCCCCAAACGCTAGCGCAGTACATATTACCACACAAGGTGGCAACCTGGATCGCAGGGTTGACGCGCTCCTGGAAGCGCTTCTTGGTGAGAGCCATAAATGCCTTCTCTACTACCTTGTCAGACAGTGACTTCTTGTAGTCCATGTCGCGAACCTCGGGGGGCACATCAGCAAAGGCGGGGCTCTCCGGGTCAGCAAGATAGTCGTGGTACAGCAGGCGGGCATAAGACTTTTGCACCAGCTTGCACGTAGGGGCATGGAACGCGAGGTAGTCGAAACGGTCCAAGGGGGTCTTACTCATGCCACCCTCAGGAGCCGAACCATTACCATTGACGTGGCCATTGGCACCATTAACGCCGTTGGTCTTGCCCTGCTGCTGAGCCTCACGCTTGCAGTACGCACGATAGGCTGCGTCGAGAGCCTCTGTGTAGCAGTTGACTGAGAAGTGGCCGTCGACGTAGGGGTACTCGCTAGTGAGGTCGGGCTTGTAGAAGTCATAGGCGTGCTGCATGTACGAGCCACGCAGACCAGGCTCGATCACGATAGGCGCATCGGGACCAATCAGCAGAGCGACGGCGCCAGCACCACCTGTGGGCCGCGCATTGCCCTTGGCATACAGAGCGATATCTCCGGCAACAACGATGGCATCCCGACCGTCCCAGGCCGACGATTCAACCCAGTTGACCGAGTTGAAAACAGCATTGGTGCCACCATAGCAAGCATTCACCGTGTCGACACCTTCAATATTGGTGTTGTCGCCAAACAGCTGCATCAAGACCGACTTGACTGACTTGGACTTGTCGAGGATGGTCTCGGTGCCGACCTCGAGACGACCAATCGAGTTGGGGTCAATGTTGTAATTCTTAAGTAGTTTCGAGACGACCGTGAGAGAGAAGGAATAGATATCTACGCGCTGTTAGCGATCAGGGCACGCGACCAGAATGAGAACCCTTGCGGCCTACACCCCTGCACTGGCTTTTCCGGCGATTTGTGAGAGACGAGCCGGCAGCTCAAGGGACAAAGGAAAACAAACAAACTAACCCTCACGGTCGTCGCAAAAGCTCATTTTGGTCTGGCCGAGGCCGATTGTGTACTTCCCCGTGCTAACGCCATCGAACTTTTCGAGCTCGGTTTGTTCCACATACTGTATTGGCACCTGTCAGCGATGTCGGCGCTACAGAAGGCGGGGCAGATCATAGCGAGCGCCAAGGGGCGGCAGCGGGCAGTGTCTGGCAGCGGGAAACGCACATGGCTGGGAAAGTAGATCTCAATGGCCTTGATGCCGATGTTCTGGGGACGGGCGGCCATGGTGGACAGACAATTGGCTTCCGATGGCGGCTTTTGGCGAGTGGGCGAGACGTGTGGTGTAGTGGGAGAGGAGCGTTTGCTTCGATTGAGAATTTGGAGGGGTAAAACTAAGGTGGGTAGACTGGGCAATGTTAGCGTCTGTCAACCGTCTGTTTTTACGTGCTTCTGCCCTCCGCCCGCTCTCTTTCACCGCTGTTTTGACGATTTTGGTAGGCAAAACGACCCGGTGCTGATTCCAACTTGCAAACCTGTCCGCCGAGACCCGAGACCCGAGCACCGGGCGTGGTTGAGCCACAACATCACAAACTATGGATGTTTACAGAGGGGGATCATGCATTGCTTCGATATTGCTGTAGTCTGGCGACCACAGACCGTCACAACAGGGCGAAGGTGGCGGCAACACTTACCCAGAGCTAGAAGCCGGCTATGGGGCGGGTTGGAATAGGTGTTGTGGGTGAGAAAGGGGCACTGAGAGTACGAATAAAAGGGTGAGAAACAGGACAGCCAGAAGGGGCGGCGAGATGCGGGATGCGGGAGGTTCAAATAGTCTGAAATTTGGTAGGAAACCCGGACAGGGAACAATGGCTGGACTGGAGCAACGGACAATAGCAAAAGCGAGCGAGCACGCTTCTTCTGATTGTGCGGCAGGACCAGGGTGCAGTCGCAACGGGATACAGTCTACGGTGTACGTCTGATACTAGGCCGTCGTGATCTCAACAATCCAGGTTTCCCCCGCCGCCCTCGCCCCCCGACACTCGGACAGATGGCCGGGGAAAAAACTGGTTATCTTCGGCGTGGAGAAAGGGGACCAGACCGGTGATGCGAGATTGATCACCAGCGAGTTCCACTCGTGGCATTGGCGTGGCATCTCGCTGCAGCAAAGCGAGCTGCACAGTTGCACGTCTGGTGTTGTGAGTTGAGTGTTGGCGCCTCTGGGGCTAAGACACACTCCAAGGATGGGGCCACCCTCCTTCTCGAGGGACCTCACACTACAGGGCTTGTGACCTTGTCGTCGGACCGCGGCTTCAAGCTTCCAACTTGGACTAAAATCTGTAAAAGCTCAGCGTTACACGTAAATGCGGTTATTCCGACTGACCGCTCAAGTGCCACTTGAGTGCATCTTCCTACCCAAAAAGGAATCAGCGAACAAAATGTTGGCGTCCTAGATGCAGGCGGTGGCAAGTGCCCGGGGTTGCTCAATCAGGGTCCGTCCGGGTTGGACCCACCGATAGCCAGAGATGCCCGGCTCTAATTCGTCAGCGAGGTGCATGCAGGAACAGCGGACTTCATCACCCACCCCGCCGACGCCGCCGTCCCATGTGCACAGCTCCACCAGAAATCGGAACAGTCCAGCCACACCGGGCACGCCCGTGGCGAGTTTAGAGCTCTCCATGGCTGGAATCACTGCCACGCTCCTGGCTCATGGCCGCCCTTCAACGTTATCAGATCCCGCCGACAACCCCACAATTTTCAACATGAAGGCTCGATGTGTCCTTCCGAACAAAGCGCCATACTCTATGACGACGCTCTTCCAGACCAGTGCCGGCATAGAATGACGGCGTGACGGCAGTATAGCGGCACGGGAAATAGCGGAAAGGCTGGTTGTATTGTTGTTGCGTCCCGGAAGCTAACGGTATGGGACCTACCCTCCCACCATTCTTGCAGCGGCAAGCGAACCATCCCAAGTCAATGGAACTCGACGATAATTACCTACCGCCCGATTTACCCGGATGGCGATGTCAGAGTCAAAGAAGCAAATATTCACTGATATTTTGCCCACAGCTTGTGAATTATTTTGTATACTTACAGAGTTATGGAACGGTGTCTCCGATGACGCAGCCGCGCTCCAACCTTGGAAATGCAGGTGCACCTCAGCGTCTGGGTCGACCCAAACGCCACCCAATGCAGCGCAAAATGCCCAAAATAGGAAAAAGAGCAGAAAATACAAACCAGCCGCAGCTGAAATCAAGGCGTTCCGTATCCCGAATCAGCCCCTTTTTGTCTTCCCTCCTCGGCCCGCGACTCTAGTTGCTGTAACTTGTTGTCGCCACCGTCAACTTCGGGAACAACCGTCTTGTTGCTCAATTCGCTCTTCAGCGACGCTGGAGGCTCAACAACGACTGGAGCAACGACTGGAGCTGGGCATTCACTCCTCTCCTCTCCACTCTTCTTCGGCTCCCTCCGCTTCTTGGTCTCGGCAGAGTCGGCATCGGATGCATCAGCTTCCGATTCCGACTCCGAGCTTGACGATTCAGACGAGCTCGAAGCATCACTCTCATCCTTCTTACTGTTACCCTTGCGGCGCGACGACTTCTTCGAGGACTTTTGCTTCGACTCCTTCTTACTCCGCTTCTTCTTAGTCCCCTCGTCTTCCTTTTTAGCCTTCTCTTCCCCTTGCTTCTTTTTGTCCTCTTCCTCTTTCTTTTGCTTCTCTTCTTCCTCGGCCTTCTTCCGCTTCTCTTCAGCCTCCTCCTTCTTCCGCTTCTCTTCAGCCTCCTCCTTCTCCTTGTTTTTCTTCTCCTTACGCGCATTTTCGACCCAATTCTCAGCCCCCTCAACGGCCGCCTCGGGGTCGCGCTTGTTCTTGAGCAGCCAGCCCTGGATCTCGGCTGGGCTGAACTCATGTGCTGGGATACGGGCGGCAAACTTCACGGCTAGGGACTCGATCCGGGCGAGCGTCTCCTCCTTCTTGCGTGCTGCCTCTTCGCGCTGCTTCCTCTCGGCCTCGAGAGCTTGGGCGATGTCGGCATACTTCTCACCAATACGCTTGAGGACAGGTGCATCATCACCCTCGAGTGGTGCGAAGATGGCACGGAAGATGGCGGCCGTCATCTCGCTATCGGCTCGGTCAAACTTGACGATCATGTCGACGCGACCGGGGCGGATGAGAGCCTTGTCCAGCTTTTCGATGTGGTTGGTCGTCATGATGAGCACGCGGCCTTCCTGCGAGGCGACGCCGTCCAGGATATTGAGGAGACCGGAGAGCGAGAGACGGGCGGCAGGGACGATTGTTGTAGTATCGACACCGGCAGTGACCTGGCCGGGGACCATGTCATCCTTGCGGTCCTTGTTCTTAGGAGCGTCGACAAGGGCAGCGGCGATCTCGGTGTCATCACGAGTGTGAGTCAGACCGGCTGAGTCAATATCTTCGAGCAAAACAACGCAACGGCGGGGAAGTTCGGCAAAGAGACTGGCGAGAATCTCCTCGCTGGCTGTCACCGAACTGAGACTGACGATGTAGATGCGCATCTTAAAGAAGCCAGCGAGTGCCAGGCTCAGAGACGACTTCCCGGTGCCGGGAGGGCCGTGCAGGAGGTAGCCACGACGGTAGGGGATGCCGCGGTTTGAATACCAACGCCGAGTTGCGGGATCCAGGTAATCTGTCACGTCGTCGATCAACTCCTTCTTGACTTTCTCGTTGAGAATGACAGTTGAGAAGGGCCGCGATGTGCGCGCCATGCACCGCTGCCAGCTTGGGTCGCCGCCGCTCTTAAGGGTCCCGCGATAGATTAGCGTCTTAGCCTCATCGCGGCGAATGTAGGACTCGCGGGCTTCGTGAAGAAGTTCCTTCAGTACCCAAGGGTTCCGTCCAAAGCACGAGATGGAAATCTCCTCGCGCTCGCTGGGTAGCATATATCCTGACTGCGCCTGGTTCTGCGAGCGCCGAAAGACCAGCAGCCGCCCCTTGTACCAGAAATAGTGTGAGCCAAAAGTGGGCGTGTAGGCAAGTGCCCGCTTCTTGCCAGTCATGCTGCCGTAGCTGCCACCATCATCATCGCTCCCCTCATCGTCGTCGTCGTCGTTCCATCGGAAGAGAAACCAGCTTCGCGAGCTGAGGTTCGTGTTGACGACGAATCGCCGAGACCGCTGGGCAAAACGCTGGGCGGCAACCCAGGCCATGAGCATGGAGTAGATCTCATCGTCAGTGCGGATGTCGACGACGGACATGAGGTATGTTTCGACCAGCCCCCAGATATACTCAGATAGATACTGCCATGCGAAGGTGAGGCCGCCGAAGAGAAGGACGAGAGGGATGTAAAGGTTGAGATCGATGTGGAGGTACTTCTGCACGGCGGCTGAGAAGACGGAGAAGCCAGGGAAGAAAAAGTCCAGGAGCATCATCTGTGGCGCGACAGGGGAGGTAGCGTTGGCTGAGGTAGGTGCACCGCCAGTGTCAAGAGATGGCGTAGGATCCATAGCGCCCAGCGTCTCCATGAGGCGATCCATAGTGATGGAGGCTCAGAAAGGTCGATGGGTTATAGGGGAGGAGAAGGGGGAGGGAAAGGGGGGAACTCGCATGCGGTGGGTAAGGGCAGCAACCGTGAGATGGTGCCGACTGCGTCGGGCTTCCTCGTAAGACGACTTGTAGGCGTGGCACTCCACACAGTTTGTGGAGAGGAGGGTGTTACCGATGACGGTGGTACAGAGAGGCAGATAGATGGAGGGTGAAGTTGAAACTCTGGCCCTCGGGCATGGCTTTATATGACAATCGTTGCGCAAGTGGGCTGCCTTTTATTCACTTGTGTGATGGATGTTGAGCAAGGCAGAAAGAGGAAGATCCACTTTCATCTGAACTTGTGTGCTCATCTGCGTCCAATACACTTGTGATGTGTAATGTAGGTAACCACTCTCCCCTCATTCCCTCCCGGCCCCTCGTAATCAGAACTATCTTCTCAGTGAAACTGCGTTTGTGTGCATCCCCAATATTCTGGGCTGTGTTATCGGATTGCAGCCAACGTTGTCCCAGCAAGGCAGGGAGAGCTCGATGGTGGCTTGCAAGGACGGAGAGGAGGGGCGGGGGTACAGGGGTACCTACCTATGGGAGGGCGCGGGAGAGCCCCTTCTCGGCAAGCGCGCCCGCTAAACTGCAGGTGCGCCGCTGCAAGTCACCCCCCTTCACTCCCGTCTCCCTCTTGCCATACCCATTCAGTGGCCCAATCAGACCGCAGGGTGGATGCTTTACAGCCTGGTAGGGATGAAGTGGGTCGGCGGCTCCCTCCATGAGTGGGAGTCATTCTTCGACGCAAGGTTAGGTACCTAGGTAGGTTGCTTTTGTCGGCCAGCAAACATCCAGGAACAACCTTGACAGGTAGGTAGGTAGGTAGTCCTGAAATCCCTAGGGAGGTAGGGAGGTAACTCGGACAGATGTTCACCGCTGTTCACTGAACTACTTACATTGCACGACATTGCATCGCACCGCAGCGCTGAGTTGAGACCTACCTTGATCGGATAGGAAAGTGCCCAATCATTCTTCTCAATTGTTGTGATGAGTTCCCTTCCCCACGCCCATCCCGCTTAGTGTAGGTTTTTTCTTCTTGTCCTCGTAGATGCCTCGTGGCATTACATTAGGTTGTTCCAGTGTTCTTGTTGCTCGTTTTGTATTGGGTAGGTTGATAAAGATGTTGCGGACCTACCCTAAAGGGCAGGCGCATTCGATGCTGTTAGTATTGAGAATATGGTGAATATCGCCGATGCCCAATACGTATCCATTTTGCCGCCTCACCAGCCCACGGCACATGGGACTCTACATATACGAAGAGCACTGTTGGGATAAAACCCCGCCAGGCGGCTTTGCCTTGGCTTAAGGTACCAAGCCAGGTAGGATGTTAACCGTCTTGAGGGCGCAACGTCACCTAAAGTTTTGGTTCGCTTGCTGCAGGTGTTGCCTGTCAGGACTCAGCTTGATTTTTCATCATCTTGTGCTCCACGCAGGAGGCAGCTCATCGTGCCGATGCAAGGTTGAGGCGTGGCATGGATGTGGATCGATGATGTTACCTAGGTACCTATTTTGCCTGGTATCTCGACTACAGCAGGTAAGGCCAAGGCAATGGACAATGCCCTCAACCAGGATAGCTCTCCGTCCTCGAGGTTCAAGTGCCAAACCTGTCGCGTATTGCCGTTGCCGAAGAAAGCGGTGAAGAAGTCCCCATGTCCCAGTAAACTATGTACCCCACCACATGTAAGGACAGCCCCTAGCGCTGAGGTAAGGTGCTTGGTAACCTCCTAGGTAGTTAGCTCACCCCGCCACCGCGCCTCCCCCGCAGATTTCAACATCTGTCACTCGCCAGCAGGCGAACTGATACTAATCGGAATGACATCGTCGTCATTGGCTGCCTCTTATACCCCTCTGGACATCGGTCAGTTCAATCCTGTTTGTTGCATTGGTTGGTACACTGGTGTCCACTACCTACCTAGGTGGTTCGGTGGCTTGCTTGCCCAAGCTGGAGCCCGAGGACGGGGACAAGCGGTTGCCAAAAAAAAAAAAAAAAAAAACAGGACACCAAAATTCAGCACGGGACCTCTGCACTAACAGTGGCTTATGATTTCGACCACCTTCCATCACACTATTCATCACAACCCCTTTGATTTTGAAGTAGAAGGCCAAGTTTTCGTAAATGATAAAGTAGTTATGGGCAAGGATAGTAAATTTATATATTTGCTTTTCTTAAAGGAAAGAAAAGAAACAAGATAAAAGAAGGTATACCTCAGTGTAAAGATAGGGGAAAATATCCAGTGGCAGGAGGTAGGGTGATCTGTTAGTGCGGAGTTGTGCCATGATCAAATTCGCTACCTGAAAGCTACTTTGTCTTGCTTAAGAATTGTACTGGGACTGAGGTATTGTCAAGGTAATGTGTCCCCTTTTTTTTGTCAGTCGCTTTGGGGGAGTAACTTACCTTTGGCACTAAGTACGGGTAAGTAGTGTAGGCTTGATTGGATGAGACCACCTCCAGACCCGAGCGGGGGAGTTCCGTTCCGGAGGCCTGAACACCTCCCCCGTTCAGTCACCGATCCACTTGCAGAAAAAAGCGATTCGTCCAGTATAAAGTGAGCGCTGCATTGGACCAAATTTGGCCTCTAGTGTACAGTGAGGACAGCCGTCGACACATAGCTTGACGGCAGGGATGAACTGTGATTCGGTACGTACTTGCAACGGCTGCGCTAGTTAAACACTAACTAGAGGTCGGCGACAGGACTTCCAGTGTCACGGTGGGGTGTTAACAAGCCCGTATGTACCTAATCATGGAAAAAAAATAACACTGTCAAAACAGCAAGCCCGGCAGTGACTCACCGGTTAGTGAGCATTTCGGATGACTGACTCCCAGGGGGGGTTCTCGCGGTTGTGAATGTTTGTGCAAACTTCTTGCGAGTGGAGATGAACTTGCCGTCCTGTGTTTGACAAGGGGTGTTATGTCTGTAACTGCACTGCATCACTACTCCTTGCATGTGACTTGGCCGTCATGTTTGGGTCTCTCGACACAAAAGAAGCGGGGATTGGTGATGAGCTTGAGACGCGGGTTGAACCAACAGGTCTGGTCATTCACATGAAACCACACAACTGTTGAAGGGCTTGATAATGCTTGTGAAGATCATGAATCATTCATTTCCTCTCTCAACTGACCTAGCCACCCTCTGATCTTCTCATGCGTGAACCGTTCATTCTGCCATGCTCTTCCAGTATCCTGGGGAACGACAATACGTATGATAAGAAACAGACAACGTAATTCAGGCCTGGGTTCCTGTCACTTGAACAATCCTCAATGCTCCCAATGAGGCCCTAATAATTACCGCGCATGTTGGTATTCAGTTTGTCCATTAAGTCGTCATATCCCGATGAAAAGGAAACTAAGTAGGGATAGAAATGGAAATAAAAAAAATCTGGCAAAATCATAACGCGTTATCATGAGTGTTTGAAGTCGATGGGCAAGCAAGCGGTCTGGCTCGCAGCCTCAGACACTGGGTCGTCCAAAGGGGCCTCCAAAGACAGGCATCGACATGCCTGCGACCCCAGGAGCGGGAGGACCAGGCTGTGGCGGTGGTATTGGAAAGCCGCCGGCCATAGAGCGTGGTGTGAAGGACGCCCGTAGCGGCGCACCGTAACCAAACTGGCCCGGGGGTTGATGGCCCCCGTGCATCATACCGGGCATCATCCCCGCGGGAGGAAATCCGGGGGGAACACCCGGGGCGGCGCCGTACTCATCCGCCCCCCCAGCTGAACTAGCACTGCTGTCGCTGTCGCTCTCCTCCGAGGAGCTCTCGTAGTGCTTCACGCCTCCCTTCCTGGGCTTCTTCCTCCCGCCCTTCTTCTCGGCCTTGCGCCGCCTGGCAGGTGGGCCGTCGCTCTCCCAGCCGCCGTCAAAGCCGTAGCGCACTCGCGACTCGAGGAAGTAATATTCGGATACGGAGCCCGAGCTGCCCCACGAACTCGTGCTCCATAATGAACTGATGCTTCTAGTGTCCAAGTCGTCATCAGAATAGGTCGTCATGTACTGTCTCATGCCTGTAACCCTGCTGGGATTCCGACCGGCCAACCAGATCAACGACTTGACCGCCTTGCTCTTGGGGAGTCGACAGTCTCGGTATTTGGATGAGCCCCCGTGGCGGCTCGACGTCTTGGTCCAGTCTGAAGCGCTCGAGCGGCTCGACATAGCGGATGTACGCGTGCAGGCGCGGAGGGAGGATTATATAGACGGTGAGAAGAGTGTGATCCGTCCACACCGAGAAATTCAAGGCCAAGCGTAATGTCAGGCGATCCAACTCAGGGGTCAGCCTACACGAGTTGAATCAGGTAGTGCGATGAGGCAACTGGACAGTTCACAAGAAGGGAAAAAGTAAAAAGATCGACAACAAAAAAAGGGGGGCGTTGCCCACCAAATATGGGTGTCGTAGGGAAGCTGGGGTGGCACACCAGCTGAATCGAGAAGGCCCCCAATGTGCAGACCCAACATGCGGAGCACATCGTAGCGCTGACTTTGCAGGCACGAGGCTGCATGCTGCATTGTTTTCACGTACGCAAGTGAAGAGCAAGCATGGAGAGACCCGGTAGTCACAGCTGTCTGGGTCTCTTTGCGGAAAACTCGGACTGACGTGTGGTTGGTCGAATGCATTCCCAGACTTCTGGAGCCGCAGGACCAGCCGCCTTGATAGGCTGCGCGAAGAGATCGGGCACCCGCAGCTGCGGGTGCTGCTTTTTCCTAGTGCACAAACTGGGCAACGGGCAGCAGTGAACCGACCTCTCATAGGCCGAGACGGCCCCTTCCTCGGGCACCGGGCGTGCGCAAGTCGAGCCCCAGAACATACGGTTGGTCATGGATGCAGCACTGGTCTGCACCGTGGCTCGGCGGTCAATGTGCGGCTATCCGCCCGGTGTGTCTGGGAGTGTCATAGCGAGAGATATGGTTGCTACTTTGACAGCCTGATCGAAAGCTGGGTCACAATGTGCATCCCAACAGTCGTCCGTCTCGAGTTATGATCTCTTTCTGGAGTTCTGGAATGCGATTCCTCCTTGTTATGACGGAAGGCCGTCGATGGCATGTTGCGAGAAAGCTGTGTTGGTGCCTCTCTCGAGTTGCAACGCGGTGAAAGCGGGGTAGTCTGTAACTTGAGTGAGGGGTGGTGACAACCCCCTGACTCGAATCGGCTTCTTGCACGCGATGTTTGTCAAATGGGAACCCGTGTTTCTGAGTAACCAATTGTCTGCCCACTTTGAGCGGGCAAAGTAACACTGTGTAACATGGATAGCTTCCGAAGGTGGCTCCGGATGAGGCTACCTACTTGCCTAGACTTGACGAATCAGCAGACTCAGCAGCTGGGTCACCATTCGAGAAGTTGGGGAGTGTAAGCCGGCAGTTGGGCCTCATTGAAGGCCCACTACAACTGAGCCTCAGCGGGCCGAGGCCCGGAGGAGGACAGAACTGCGTAAGGTGGTATCAATGTTCGTCGACTCGGCGTTTGAACTAGATGGTCAGGCACGGCGACATGCACAGAGTTTCTTGAAGTTGTATGGCTGCATCCCGAAGAGTCGTGTGTGTTTTGCGCGGCGAAAAACTGACCAGGTTTCAGACAGGCAGTGGCCGAGGCGCCCCAGGCAGTTCCCGACATCTCCGCTGGTCCTTATTGCCATGGCGGCTTGAGGTGAGGTGAAATGGATTTCCCCGCATATCTATTCCTGGAGATCTGCACGGCTATTCGTACTTGTCAAGCCGTCTGGCAGCGCAATCCGATTTCTCCTTCGCGACATGTTTGGAGCCTTTAACCACGGAAGCTTCCAGCGCCGGGTCTTGTCCGCAAAGCGCTAGGTAGGGGAAATGCCACCGATCGCAACTCTCCGGCACTGGGGGGTCAAACCGCTGCAAGAGTAGCTCAGACCAGATGATGCATAGTACCCCACAATTGTAATACTGGAAGCGCTCGGCGAATCTCTGAGCAGAGCAATAGCTCCGAGAAATCCAGCACAGATCAAGTGGCAAGGCCAAGACCATATGCCAAGCGTGCTAACTTGACCCCGGGATGAAGTTTAAGTTGACCATAATGCTCGAGAGGCACAGCTGCGGGATACTCAAAAGATGAGGGTGTCTTGAGAGCATCTCTCTTTTTCTCTTCCGTTCGTGAAGGTGCCGTCGTGACGGGCAGGGAATGCGATTTTGGCAGACACGAGGTCTGGGTGAGAGAATCACTCCTCCTCGCACAACCTATGTGAACACATTGGCATCTGGTACTGGGTGAATTCCATTGCGCGATGTCAGATGCTCTCAAATATACAGAATGAGGGTGTCCGAGTCTGGCCAGCCGCTTCGGTTGACTGTTGACCCCAGCATTACTTCCAGCTTGAGCGCAGCGGTTCAATAGGCTCAAATACCGTTGGCGAATCCCGACTCGACCAGATATTGGCTCGCTGTGGGCGATAAATTGCTAATCGGTCTAGCAGAAAGCCCCGACCTTTCCTGATGCTGGGTGAATTGTGCTTTGTGCCACCGGTCCGCGGACGCTGCTTGTTGCCATGCTGAGAGGGGGTTGGCTGTCACCAGGGTCATCGGCCATCAGCCATCAGTTGTTCCGTCGTCGGTTGTAACTCGACCCATTCCGATTGTGCAGAGGGACGATGAACGAGCACTGGTTGAAGTGAAGTTTGAGCGATTGCACAGGATATCGCTGCTTCAGGACATATCGAATAAAATACACTGGAGCATGGCGGAGGGTATGGCTCCAGCTCCTTTTGGAACTCCTATTTCTCAGATCCTTGGCTGGGCGACGCAAACGTTAAGGAGAAGGCGGGAACTTGGAAGTGGGCTCGTTCGATGGCTGCCAAGGTCCACACTAGCGAAAAGCAAGGAGAAATGGTCTCCACTGACCTTGTTTCCGCCAATCAGAGACGCATATTGCTCCCCCCATCCCAGTCCGAAACCCAGCAGCCCACCGCCCCACCCGACTGGATGTTCCTGAATTGTCCGTGGTCCTGCCTGCCTCCGAGCCAGTGGCTCGTCCTCTGAGCACGCACCCTGTCCGGCTGTTCTGGCTGCCCCCACTGCCACTTGCTCGCTGCCCTTTCAGCCTGAGGTGGAACTCCCGCCATCAGCTCTCAATCACCGCCAAACCACCTCACTCAGTCATCACATCCCCGGTCGACGAGATTTCCTGGTCAGGACGCCAAATTCGAGCGCATCCGAGCCGCGCCGACCGAATACTCATTGTGAGTTGTAGCGTTCCATATCGCCTCTCAGTCACGACACGTCACCCATCCTCGGACACTCCCCACGAAAGTCGTCGATGACCTCGCCGGTTCTCCGGCGTCCGTCAATTCAGCGTTGATGGTGCCGTTGAACGCGCGATCTCGCCTGCATTTTCTTTCAAGCGCACACGAGTAAACAATGGATCCCACAAGCAACAAAAGCAGCGAATTGGAGAGGAGGATATCGACGCGGAATTCTGTACGAATATCCATAAACGGGGTCGATGACGATTTCGATGTCGCTGGAATGGTTTCAGATGGCTTCAGGCCGCCACAATCTGCACCTGGGATTGAATCCAATACCCCATCCGCCTCCCCTGCTGTCGCCAGCATCGACTATGCTCAGTCCCCGTCGAACCTTTCACCTCCACGGCCATCTAGTGTATCCAAACCGCATAGGCCACATGAGTCTCTCTCACTGCGACACGATGGTGGAATGGGCTCAATTGAAGAAGCGTCATCTTCATTAACGAGAACTTCAAGTCGCTCCACCGAATCGCAGTCTTTCGTACCTCGCCCAGAGAGCCCTTACCAAGGACCATCTGGGCCTTCACACCCCTATGAAATGTACACCCAAAACGTCAGGGCGGCAAGGACCATGAGTATGACAACCTCATCCACCGAACCCGTATCGGAATCTTCATACAACGGGCCCAGGGCACCGGCTCATCCGTATGCACTATACACACAAGACACCATAGCCGAAGCTGGAAGTCTCCCGGCAGCTCCGATCCCTCTTGGGTTCCACGGACTTCCCGATCGTTACCAGCGACGAATAGGACCTGAAGGGGAGGATATGGCCGATATCATTGGTCCAGATGGGCACACAGAACAACTTCCGCCGTACTCCAGGTATCCCGATGAAACATACGCAAGAAAGGTTCGCGATGTCGAGGAAGCACGGCCGCCCGCTGGTGGAGGAGCCACAGTTGTTCCCGTGTCAACGATACTGCAAACCACGGGGCCGCAAGCGATTCCTGGCGCTGGAGGTATTGGTTTGGCGACCAGAAACCCTGAGTTTGAGTCTGTGGACGATCTGGGCTCTCCCCGATCAAGGCACTCATCGAGGAGTTTTACTTCGGACGGAAGCCACCACGAGATTAATATGGCCGCGGCAACCGTCTCGGAAAAAGATCAACCACCAAAGCCTATGCAGAGTTGGATGAGGCGGAGGGTATGGGGTATCATTCCTGTTTGGTCGATATTATTGACCATCATTGTCCTCATTTTGATGAGCGTGATTCTTGGATCAGTTATTGGAGCCTTCATGTCGAAACAAAGGAAAGGCCCGCGTGGAGGCTATGGGTAAGTCGGAGGCTTCCAAGTCTTGATCCAGAATACTGACCTAGGGCAGTGAACCGAGCACATCCTCAACTGCGACATCCACATTTGACGCAACGCCCATACCCACTCCAACAGATCTTCCACCCCTCCCCACTGGTAACTTCTCCATGCCAATCATGACGAGCCGAGTTCTCAGTGCTTGTTTCGCAGATACTACTTTGGCACAGGCCTGGCAGTGCCACCTCGTCATATCCGCTTTACGGCTGCAGATCACCAAAACCAAGGAAGATTCACTTGGTGACTACACAGCCGCTATAACTTGCAATACGTCTAACACGGTCGCGAACAATGTTTACTCTTATGGGGAGCAGCCATTTTTGATCGAGAAACCCGCAGCACTGGAGCTTGTTAACGATACGTTTGACACCGGTCGTGGTCCCGCATGGTTCAAGATGATCACGTACACAAAGACTGTGATCGTCCCAGAAGGTTCACTGAAGGATGACAGCCCGAAACACAGGATTCGCAACGCTGGCAAGTATCCGATGGGGTCTGGGGACTTTAAACGCAAAGGAATCATATCAGAAGGAGCCAAGCCGTGGCTTTGTACCTGGCCCGAGACAGTTCTCGAGGTTTTCATTTACGCCCAACAGAACTCGAGCGTGGGCGCGATGACGATGAGAGCACCACCGCCACCATCACAATCCCCAACGCCTTCCCTACCAGCCTCGACTCCACCGCCTGGTCCAGCACCACCCCCGAACCCACCAGACGGCCCCCCTGGAAAATCGGGGGATCCCCGCTGGCAAAATGGCTACCCCGAAGGCCCCAAACCTACGGAAAAACCTACAGGGACGGCGGCGGGTTCTGAGACCCTGATGACAACCACAGAAGGACCTTCTTCAACTGGCGTATTCGGGCCCATCGACAAAGACGACATCTTTACACCACCGCCCCCACCATACCCCCGCGTCATCAAGATTGAGGAGCGACATATGCATGGCCGTCAGAAACCCACTTGCACGAAGGTCCAGATTCAGGACATGGGCGAGCCAGCTAAGCCGGTGAAGGGTCCTGATGGGAAACCTATCATTATCGAAATTGAACAGACACCACTCCACGATCCCGAACACGACGTCCGCAAGCGATCACCGCCCCTGTCGGAACGCGACGGGCCTAGTGGCCCAAGCCAATGTGGCTGTGTCTGGTTCCTCACGTAGCGAAACACACTCGCGTGCGTCGAATTATACCGCTATTTTTTTTATACATATTTTCGGGTTGGAGCATCTGCCCTTGTGTTTTGGATATCAAAGAGAAAAGCATTGTGGCCGTTGGAATTCCGCCGACGGCTTTGGAGGCATTGTTATCATCATATATTGCGCGTCGACATCTTCGCCAGGACCACGGCGGCGTTATGGGGTCTGAATTTCCAATGGTCCACTTAAACGGACAGCAAGGGGTCATGGTTATGCAATGGTACGATGGAATTGCGGGTCGCAAGACGGGACCTCATGGATTGCAGCGACTTCCTTTTTCTCTCTTCAGTTCTCTCTTCAGTTCTTCGGCATATATTTGGTTCTGTCGCACACAGCGTGGCAAGTTTGAGATACTCCCCCTTGCTATTCTATTTGTTTATATATTCGCGCCGTGTGTCTTATACCACTTGACAGCGGATTCTTTTGTTCTTTTTCACTTTTTGAATTGGGCCTGTATTGAGGGGGTGTTGGAGGGATCACTGAGATATTATTGGTCTGATCATGTTCTGGGGCAAAGAAGAAAATGGCAGGGGCTCAACCCAATTAGTGGGATTATTGCGAAGAGTGCGGTGCTGGCCATGGGTCGATGTGATGGTTCGTTGGGCATGGCTATCAGAGATTGTAGCCATAGCGAGGATCGAATAAGAACGCTAACCAAGATATTTTTGCCTGCACATACGTTTGGGTTTCGAGTGAGGTTGAGTTGTTCACCAGGTGAGGATGCTGCGTTAGAGCACGGCTAGTGTTATGTAGGGAGTTCATGTTAAGAGTGCGCTGATTTCGCTAGGAGTGCTTCGACGGCGTTGGAGGCTCCAGAGATATTTTGCAGTGGCCACGACGAGCCGAAATAATAAGCTGCGTGCATGTGTGTATGTTACTGATCAGTTAGCTTGGTAGGTTGTCGTCCGAGAGAATATCTTTTCCAAGGCCGTCTAAGAAGCTGTCTGCCATCTTCTTGGCCTTGCGCTGGCTAATCTCCCTCTTCCTGGCTTCTATCTCCCTCCGCCTCGTTAACGCTTTATCTTCTCTCTCCTTACGGAGCCCCTCCGTCCGCGCTCGCTCCGCCTCCAGCGCCGCCAGTTCTTCCTTTCGCTTGTTCTCGTCCCGACTGAACGCATAGAAGCCCACACCCTTGGTTCGGATCTCTCGATCCGCCCGATAATGTTCTGCCTCGGGCGGTGTCGCGCTTCGATCCCGCTTGCGCGCTAGGGCCTCCATGGTGGCCTCGTCGCGGGCGACAAACGCCGCCGTCTGCACTGCATCCCCAAGGATAATCTTATGAGGCGCCTTCGGTCGCGCAGACATGCGCTCTAGCTCTGCTGCTGATGCCTGCCCCCTCGCAACACGGCGCTCATACCGCATCTTCTCGGCGCGTGTCCCCTGCCGGAGACGCCCGAACTCGTCCTCCCATTCGACTATTTCCGTGTCGATGTCGGAAGCATCATCCTCGCCGTCGGGCCCCTCGTCAGACGAGGGGGAAGAAACCTCCCCACCCCCGGCTTTTGTTCCGCGCGAGGCTGACTCGGCCCACTTCCGGTCGAAGTCGACAAGCCCAATTTCCCGCCCCACGTAGTCGCCCCGCTGCATAGCCCCGTAAAGGCGCGCTTTGGATTCCATCCGGTAACGGACATGTCCGTGCTCGGCTTTGTCGTCTTCGGTGCCTGTGGGGTCTTTGAGCTTGAGTTTGTTAACGGTTGTGCTGGACCTGATATCAGGTTTGGGTTCTCGGTCGTCTTGGGGTTTTCGCTTGACCTTGACCTTGGAGAGGTC
>Ga0247760_1001300_pt1 | contig 23667 bp, 20 predicted proteins | sample UWRJL171409R4_FD_179936 | JGI IMG/M metagenome (GOLD analysis project Ga0247760, IMG submission 179936) | Plant litter microbial communities from Arlington Agricultural Research Station in Wisconsin, United States - UWRJ-L171-409R-4 | ecosystem: Environmental > Terrestrial > Plant litter >... | reverse complement strand
ATTTGCCCAAAGTTGTTGTTCTGATTGTCTATTCCCCCTCATTTTCGGATCTGACAGCCCCGATTTTCCGGCATCGACCCACTTTCAGACTGGCGCCTAGTCTACTGACAGGTTGAAGCACAACCTGGTAATGGTAGGACGGGGTCTGCGATCAGGCACCAGCCACCTGAGATTTCCTGCGGGGTACACAAAATTTCAGCAGCGCACCGAGCCTCAGCCCTGCACAAAGTACCACGCACAGGCACAACATGGAAGGCATCAAGTTATCATCTGAGTCCCTTTTCGACAAGGAGCAGAAGTTCCGAGATCCGCCAGTCGGTTACAAGTTTGACGCCATCGAGCTGCGCAAGCTTTCCAAGGCCCCAGGTCAGCCGGACTCGGCAGCCACCAAAGTGTTGTCCCCAGCCAGGACAATCTCTGTACCTGGTTATCGCCAGCCAGCCGAGACAATGCCATGGAGCGTACACCGGAAGCAGGCTTGAGACTTGTCTCGATACGTCGAGACCTGGATGTGACCCTCTGCATCTCCAAATCAGCTTCACCACAATCTTTCACTCCATCAAGGCGCATCCCTCGATCAAATACATGATATGCCGCGACTACTGCCGCCATGTTTCTCGACCGGCGCAGGCACACGTTTACAAAGTTTACCAATATGCTGCGCGAGCATAGCACCCTGATCAGCACGCCATCCTTTTTGGCATTTGTCTCGTCTTACTTCTTGCTGCAATTCTTCGACCTCGAGACAGGCGGATGGGAACTTAGCACGGTGCGGACTGTGGAAGAGCGCACAGACTTCGGGCCGCACCCGACTGGTTGTCGCGGCTTGGAACCTTTGAATTTGGTCCAGAGCTATGACATTAGTCAACTCACCAGCTGGCTGCAGGCTATGAGCGAAGTTGCGGGCAACGCGAGCAACCGCGCTCGCCATGTGAGGATGTGCCTATCCGTGCTGAAAAAGATTGGCGATGAACACGAGCGCAGAGAAGACCACGGAATCCCGGGTCAGGTGGCGGAGCGACATCGGCATTCTCTCGCCGCTATCGCCAAAGCGATTCCTCAAGTGGAGCAACACATACTGACGTATATCGACTACCTCATGTACCTTAAGGACAGGTCTGAGAGACTCTGTACCGTGGTAGGCACTCCCATCATTGTTCTCCTCCGCGTGGTGCAAGATGCTAAGGCTCCACGACGTAGCTGTTCGCCCTGCTCACGCACGAAGACGCCCACGCCAGCATCGACCTAGCTGCGGCCAGCAGACGCGATGGCTCGTCCATGAAGACGATTGCCGTCGTCACCATGGTGTTTCTCCCTGCCACCTTTTACGCCGCCTTATTTGCAGTGCCATCCTTGCAATGGGACCGAGACACTGTCATTCAAGATAACTTTTGGGCCTATTGGGCGTTCACGCTGCCAACGACGGCCGCTGTCTTTTTGGTATGGATGGGAATCACGGGTCGTTCCTGGCTTCGTGAAAGGGCTCTCGGACTGTACAAGTCACGAGTTTCTCGCAGGAAGGCTTATACGGATGGTTCGGCTGTGAAAGTTTAATCAGGCGCCGGCACAAGTCAATCCAGGAATAGAACCGCCGCTCGATGCGGGCAAACAACTCAGGCATAAGTAATCTGCTATCATTTCGCCAGGGAGTTGCGGGTGAGAGGCTTGAGGGGGCTGGTTTCCAGGGCGGATGCGGTGATATCAAGTCGACAACGTGCTCGAGGAATACGAGCCAGGGATTTTCCCTAAAAAATTCTGACCACGTCGCCCGTATGGGCCCACTTGGGATTTGTAGTGCTGGTAGTAGAGATTGGTCGACTTATATTGGAGGGGGGAACTTGAGAGTTTCTAGTACTCTTACAACTTCCTACTTGAGCAAATCGAAATTGCGATACAAGACAGGGGCGTTGGTAGGTTTTACCCCCACTTCAGGCCATGTTTTGTTTAGATAGTGAGGCAGTCAGAATTGAAAAACCTGGATATTAACACACAGAGTTCTCTGTATGACAATTCCCGCAGTTCCAGGCGACGGGGAAAATCCTAGCCTTTGCCGTAAATATTCTCGTGCTCGCGGTGCCCTACGGGTGCCTGAGGCATGCGGGGATTACGGGCCGGCATGCTCAGCCTCTGGTCAACCCCGCTTTGCACTTGGTGAACCCACGCCGTTCATCAGCTGCCCATCTCATCTCCGAGAGACGGCAGTTCGGTTTGATCGCTGCAACAATGCACCTTCTCAACACATCCAGCCTTAAGCTCGAGTATTTCGACAATCACAATGTCCCTCCTTACGCCATCCTCTCCCACTGTTGGGACCGCGAAGAGGTGACCTTTCAGGAGGTCCAAAGCGGCAACGCTGGCGAGAAGGCCGGCTACAAGAAGATAAAGGGCACTTGTTCGCTCACCAAGTCGCACGGCTTCGAGTACGCCTGGGTCGACACATGCTGCATCGACAAGACAAGCAGCGCCGAACTCTCAGAAGCAATCAATTCCATGTTTCTCTGGTACCAGGAGGCGACAGTGTGTTACGTCTACCTAGCCGATGTGCCGCATAGGCATTGCGACGACGAAATACCCGGGATTGCCCGGAGCCGCTGCTTTCAACGCAGCCGCTGGTTCAGGAGGGGGTGGACTCTTCAAGAGCTCCTCGCGCCTGCCATGGTCATCTTCTTTGACCAAGACTGGATAGAAATCGGCACGAAACTGTCTCTTTCATCCGAGATCAGCAGTCTTACCAATGTACCTGAAGCTGTTCTGGAAGGGACCAAGAGCATCGACGAGATTAGCATCGCCACGAGAATGTCCTCGGCCGCACACAGGGAGACGGCAAGAGTCGAGGACACTGCGTATTGTCTCCTCGGCATTTTCAACGTCAACATGCCCATCATGTACGGGGAGCGCGAGCGGGCCTTCATGCGGCTGCAGGAGGAAATCCTCAAGGTCACAGATGACCACAGCGTGTTTGCGTGGCGTCACAGGGAAGGCTTCCACCCCAGGTATTCGAAGACGGGTGCTGGTACCCACTTTGCATACTTCCCATTTGAATACCTCAAGGGCAACATCACCACATGCGGCATACCATATGAAGGCATAATGTCGGAAGATGGCAAAGACGTCGGGTGCTTTGACAAGTCAATCTTTGTCGACAACTACGGCATCCATTTGAGGCTCCCTGTTGTCTGCGATGACAGAACATCATCGCCACAGCCAGGCTTCTCGATTGATACGAACTACTGGCTTCTTCTCCCCTGTGTCTTATCGGATGCGGACGCCAGCCGCCAGCTGAAAATGAAAAACGGTGCGCGTGTAGCAATCCATCTCTCTCGTGTCGAGCCAGGGATCTACACCAGGAAAGAATGCTGGTTCCTCACGAGCGAGGCATTGGCGAATTGCACGCCTGTGGTAGAAGGAGACGGCAGGGTGTGCATCAGACGTGTCCAGCCAGCGCGTCGACTTCCGATCCAGCTCGTTGATGCCGCACGGAAAGGGAACACGGCCGAGATTACATTTCTTCTGGGCAGAGGGACGATGGACGATTGTGTCTATCCAGCCGGGGAAGACATTTTGCACAAAATCTTGGGCGCTTCCGTAAGAACTAGGGAACTACGGGAGAGAGGACTTCGCCCGACTGCGCTTACATATGCGGTGTGGGAAGGACGAGAGGGCGTGGTGAAGGAGCTGCTCCGGTGGCCAACAGGCAGGGAGCAACTTTCTGGCCCGAGCGGGGAGGGCCTTCTGGCCTTAGCTGCCATGGTCGGGAATGCCGAAATGGTAGACTTGCTACTCCAGAACGGGGCCGGTATCACAGAGTGGACTAGTCGTGTTCTAGGTGACGCCGCACGGTGGGGGAACGAAGACGTCGTCAGACTGTTACTCGGAGGCGGCGCCGATTGTAACACAGCGTTGCCATGGATGCGGGGACGAAGCCCACTGTCGCTTGCTGCCGAAGGGGGCCATGTACGGGTCATGGAGCTGCTACTTGACAAGGGGGCAAATATCGATCAGATGGACGATAGTGGGAGGACGTCGTTATCCTGGGCGACATACAGCCAGAAGAGGTGGCCAGTTCACAGCCTACTAGAGAGGAAAGCCCTTGTTGATGTCAAGGACAACGATGGCAGAACACCACTCTCGTGGGCTGCCTAGTATGGTAACTAGGTGGGAGCTGCATTTCTTCTGGCACAGGGGGCGAGCAGTACAGAAAAAGACGAGCGAGGCCTGTCGCCGGTCCATTACGCGCGGGATTACGGGAACTATGGGGTAGTAGGCCTGTTGTTGAAAAATGGGGCTGGATCCGAATTACCTGCCCAAGAACGGAGGGCAATAGAGAGCTATGCTCGATATGGGGACAAGAGCCACTTGTCCAATCAGGAGTGGACGGTTGAGAGAGAGCCTAGAGCGCTCGAAAGGATTATAACCGCCAGACGGAAGCGCTGGGTTGGCGATGGGGACAATGAATGACCCAGCGTTACTGGGCACAACACTACGACCGTGAGGGGGGGGGGGGGGAATCGGGTTTAGGGTTACGGACATCAGGTTCTTGACCTACGAATCAGGGCTTCGGGACCTGTCAACACATCAGCGGCGCGGTCTCTACCATGGTCATGGTCATATTTCTTACCGTCCCACTGTAGGCAAGTTCCTACTCCATGTGAGTCGTGAAAAGCCTCTCTATAAACAGATGGACGAAACTTAATAGGTTCATAATCTAGATTCGCATCTCAACCTAGACACGTCAGAGTTCATCATGCGTATCCCCCCCCCAAAGCATCCACGTCCTCAGCTTGCCAAATTTTATCCTGCTTTGTACTACCACCAAAGACAGCAGCATAAAGCACGGGAACGTCTGCTCCCGCACCCACAACGACATGATCAGTCCCAAACCACTGTCCCACCCGCGGCGCAACGACACGCATCCTCGCCTCTTGAGCCTGACTCCACAGCCTGCGCAAGGTCTGCATGTATGAACTTCCCGGGTTCTTACCCCCAGGGCATTCCCACCGATGAAACGACCGCTCCGCCACCTGCCAAGCACGCTCCGCCAGCACGACATCACCCAGTAGTGACGGTTGCGAACTCAGACGGCCGAGAAGGAACGCCAACGGCCAGAATTGTAAATACTCGGTCAATAGCCATCTCCACTGCGCCGCCTGTGGTTCACTTGCTTCTCGGACGTGTTTCTCGGCGTTGAGCATGTCCATGGCGTTTACCAGTAGGAGGAACTGAGGATTCGGAGCCTGAGGGGCCAGTTCTAGCGGCTGTTGGCAGCCAGACCCGTAACCGTACACCTCGAATCGCAGCACATGCGAGACGTGCCTCGTAAGCCAATGCACCGTTAACGATCCATCGCAGTGCTGCAGATACTCTGCCCGGACTCTGCCCTCGCAGGCCGCGATGATGGCCCCCTTGTGCGCCAGTGTGCTCGCCGCCCGCGCCATGCGCGTCGCGGTGGCGATTTCTACTTGCAGCAGCGAGAAGCTTATCTCGGCCCATCCGCGGTGTGGCGTCGGCGGGAGACGCATCCGTGGGTGGAGGTCGGCATCGTGGGCGCTGGTAGGAGGGGGGGAAGTGAACGGGAGGGTGGCAAGTTCAGAAGTGGTCCAAGGCGAATCGGAAACGACGCGGCCGACATCCTCATCGGAGCGGTGCTCGAGGTACCAGAGGGTTAGGCCCAGGCGCTTGCGCATCTCGTGCTCAAAGGGAGACATCATGTCGACGTCGAGGTCTGAACCTGATGACAAGGTGATCGACGAGGCGGCCCGCCAGCCCAACCCGGTGAGAGCCCACGTCCGGTTTGCCCACTGGCAGGTGGTGTGGTTAGAAGAACCCTCGGCGAAGAAGCGGTGGAGCCCCAGGTACAGCACAAAAGCCTTGCATCGTCGTAAGATCGTCCGTGGCCCCATCTTTGGCCCTTGCAAGCACATGCTCTACCGGCCCCCTTGTAAGTTGCCAACGCCGTGGTCTTCGGTATGCCGCCGCAGCAGGCTGAAGCGTCGGCATCGGGCATGCTGCAGAGACAGGCGAGGTAGATGGAAAACACGACAGACAGTTCGCCGGGGAGCAAAGATGCGGGAGCACGCAGAGCTTTAGCGAGGAGAGCCTCAGCGGTAGGCCGGTGGAGGACTTTGATCAGGGGGTCGATCTTTTCGAAGAAGATTGTCTGGTAGACGGCCATGATGTGAGCGGATGAGGGGTGGAGGGATGGTGCCGTGTCCAAAAGGGCTCGCTGCAATGTATCAAAGGGAAGGACTGAGGCGCACAAAGAGGTGGCAAGTGCGGTGCTTCGCTGTCCGTGCTGCTGCAAGGGAGAGGGTCTTCTCGAGGCTGTCCTTGACGGCTTGCATTTCGCGTGCCGCTTCTGTAGACAGCATCCCAAATGGTGGGACGGCCAACAGGTCCGCCTCATGCCCGTCAAGATTTACAGACACAAGCCCAGCGGCACCCGTAACCTCAGCAAGCAGCTTCCAGAGAGCGTCGTCAAGAAACTGCAGGCTGAAGGGTTAGCGGTTCCGATTCGGCAGCTTCGGAAGCTCCTTCGAAGGGTTGGCACGCCGTCGATGGATGCAAAGAAGAACGTTTCCAAAAGTGGATCTACCATTTCGACATTATGCTTGCTTGAAGATAAGGGAAACAGGGCAGCCAACGGATTGATAATTCTACCAGCGACGCCGTAAGCCCAACAGCGTTGCCAAGCGCTCCGCCCCAATATTGGGGACTCTCGCGAATCTCGCAGATCTCGCAAATCTCGGCGTTCCGATATGCTGTGGGCCCTGATTGGTCCGACAACAATAGGGACGGCACTTCTGCCAGCTAGGCTTGTCTTGTCCAACCGTTCGTGGGCCATGAAGCCTGCCGGAAGGATTATGTTCCACCCACCATGACATGAAGTATAGCGATGATCAGGGAGCTTTGACTCTTTAAACGCCTATCGACTTAGGAGGCCCTGGTCGTAGGTCAAAACACTGAAGACATGCGAGAACTTGGTTGACTGGAAATGATGATATAAAGCTCTTGCTCTTGGACGAGTCGTCGAGTGCGTTCTAGCTCACTTCAGAGCAAAACGGACTGGCATTCATGACTGAACTCATCATGGCATCTAATATCATCTTCCAGGACCTCCCAAGGTGCCGTCCCTTGCCATAGTCCACGGAACCACTATGGGACTTGCCTTTGTCGTTTTCCTGCCACTCGGCGCCTTCCTGATCCGATTCCTCCGGGTCTGACACGTCGTTTGGGTCCACGCTTGTCAGCTCGCCGGTTTAGCCCTCATGCTGGCTGGCCTGTCCTCAGGGATCCGTCTCGCCAGGATCATTGGACAGGTACCCCTCCCCTTATATTGCCAGATCCAGTCTCCAGCTGACACAACGCCGCAGCTTCACAAAAATACGCACACCGTTCTCGGAACCGTGGTGGTTGCTGCTCTTCTCCTGCAGCCATTCTTCGGATATATTCACCATCGCCGCTACATCCGCACACAGAAGCGTTCCCCGTGGATTGCCCTGCATGTTTGGTACTGTCGTATTTTGATCCTTCTGGGCATCATGAACGGAGGGTTGGGGCTGCAGTTGGCGTCCGGGAGCCCGACGTATAGCAGAGCTGGAATGATTGTTTATTCAGTTCTGGCTACGCTGTCGGGGTTTCCGTTGGTGGTTATTGTCGTGGCGTCATTCTTTCTAGCTGAGAGGGGTAGTGAAAGATGTTAATCCCGCTGCTTCGGAGTAGAGGATACGTCAGTATTTCGGGGTCGCTCAGCCGCAGGATGGAGCACTTTTCGGGTAAGATTTTGGGTGGCTAGCGAAACGGAGGTCATTAGGTGCCTAGGTAGTTAATGTATATAAGCGGGGTACAAAGTGGGAAACTACCATTTTAATGAGCTTGGGGCACATTTGACCCTTCTGTCATGTGACCTCTCATTATAGAAGAGGGAGAGGCTTGTAATTTCACTGATTGAGGCTTGCGTGAGGTTGCCTGGTACAGCTAGTAATCCGAATACTAAGCTACTAAAATTCCGTCAGCTTGTTCATGTAACAGGTGTATAAAGGAGGACTTTCTGGCTCTGCCAGAAAGCCAGAGAATAATCGAGCTCATACAAAGTACAACCTTCTTCACATACCCGTGGATCAAAGGTGCTATTGACTCTTTACTGGTAGAGGTACCTCAGCAGGAAGAAAAGGAGCACCTATAGTGCCCACGGGCTCCGTTGAGGGGCTGTGTTCAGATCAAGTGCTAAATGATGATGTCCATTCTCGTACTTGGTAAGTTTAGCTTAGTAACCCTCAGCACTCCAGGGTAGCTAACAGATCGTGAAGAGACACTCTACGTTTGAGAGTCAGGGTCACGGCAACAGAGAAAACGGTGACCTAGTTATACCTATGCCCGAACGGGATCACGATATATATCGGTTTGTCTTGCCGCCCCCACAGCTGAGGCATATTTTGGCGTGGCGACCTTGCTCCCGTTGCAGGAATACGTTAACCCATGAGGTCTTGAGTACCTTGGCTGTGCGTTTGCACTCTCATATAGGGCTACAGACTAGAAGATATATGAGATCGGTGCTTTCAGAAGGGCACCAAAGAGCTGAGCAGTTGCTTAACAAAGAGAGCATTGTATGGAAATGCTGGCCTGGAATTGTACAGAGCTACTTGTCAGAAGCACAGCACCGTTGATCCACTTGGGTTGTTAAGAAGCGACAGGTTGTATTGTTTTTTTTTTAATTGTGTGTTTTCCTGTTTCTGGCAGAGCCAGAAAAAGGCCTCTTTTATAGACCCGTTGCATGGACTAGCTTACGATTGTACGGTGGCTTATCCGTTGGATTGCTGGCTGTACCAGGCATCCTTACTATTGGATATAAGTGCTACAGCACAAAGTCCACGCATAAGACCCACTGCACAAAGCCTACTTCATAAAACTCACTGCATAGCCCATAAGCACTAGGTTTGCTAGCGCCGCGCCAGCGGTATGTTAGCACACTAGTGGCCTAGAAACCACACAGCAACAACGCTACTGAGGTGGCACCTGCACCAGGTCCTCAGGGCTATAAAGAATGGCTCCCGCCCGCTCTTTCAGATAGTTGAAATAATCACCATCTTCATACTCTTCAATCATTTTACCTGCGATCGGGCCTGCGGCGTTCCGCCTTTGGCAACGACTTTGAACCATATTGATCAGAGGAAGGTCTTGTTACAGTATATTTGAGATAGTAGTAGGTAAGTTCCTTGTAACAAAGTACTACTTTAGAAATACGGGTTTATAAGACCATTTAGAACGTATTTCATAACTATAAGTAGTATTTCACCGTGTTTTCAGTCCTTAGGCGGAGCAATATAATTATTATCCGTATATTAATCAGCCATTTAAGTTGGTATTTAGCGCAAACCCAGCAAAAAAACCTTTTTTATCTCTACTAGACTAGCTTAAATACGAAACTTTTTTTTCTATAAATCCTGGCAAATATAGGGCGCCGTTTGCCTGGTTTGGTTTGGTGAGCGCGCTGACCCGGACTCAGGGACTGATATGTCCGGGGTACGACCCGAACCCTCGGTGACCCGAGCCCGGGAATACAGCAGTTCGGGGCCAAGTAGCTAGTTAGTATAAGTGCGACCGATGGAAGCACTCCGGTGAGGACTGGGCTCCTCACGCAAGCAATAACACTTCTAGTCTACCTACTTGCAACGTACCGCTTAGGTGGAACAACTTGTTAAGGATAACATCCCGTCGTCTTGGCTTGCTGTGACCTTATATCTCGTTATCCCCCAGCTCAGGTGTACTACCTTACAGCTTGGCGCTCTAGGAGCACAGGTTGTAACGCTCCGTTTCGTTTGCCAGCCTCAGGTGATAAAATCTAAAAATGGAATCCCAATACACATCAAACCAAATCTTCTAAGCCCTGTTAACAAAACACAATCCCCCCTTATTTCAAGTGGCCACCATCAATCAAAGCCTTCAAATCAGGCATAACGCCAATGTTCTCACTCGAGGGGTCTGTCGCCTTCGTTCCTCCAATTTTGATCAGATCCCGCATCTGCGTCGAGCTCAGCTTCTTCTTCCCCTTCGCAGCCAACATACCCTGGACACTCAGCGCCGCACCCGCCACAATCGGCGCTGCCCCGGACGTGCCATCGAACTGGATATACGCATCCTCACAGCTACTAAACCCATCCGAGATGCAGCTCGCCGTTGTGATGTTCTGGCCCCACGCATGCACATCCACGCGGCCCCCGTAGTTGCTCCACGGCACCCGCTTTCGCGGCACCGTTGAAGTCGAGGCTGCAACGATAATAGCGCCTGAGTCTCGGAAATCAGGGCTGCTCCGGTTCAGAAACGCTTTCCCGGGAGCTGTATCGCCCGGCCTGATGACCTTCCCGTCCAAATTCACGCCCTCCAGCCCCTCTTTGTCGCCGAGCAAGCCGTTCCCAGCTGGCTCTACCACCACGATCCCCTTGGCCGTGGCTGCGCGAATTACCTCAAACTCGGCGTCGTACACTTCTACCGGCCACTGCTGCGTATTTTCGGCGTCGTTGACCTGCATCTCTAACAGCATGACGTCCCCAGCCGAGAGGAAGCGCGCCGCGTCGGCGATGGCCTCGGGCCGGTTGTCGTTGGGGTTGTCGCCGCGAATGACGCTTACGACGTTGGCTTTTGCGGCAGGGGCGACGCCGACGCCGCCGATCGTGTTATCGACCATTAGCATGATTCCTAGGACGGCGGTGCCGTGGGGTAGGTTGCCGAAATTATGGCCGGGGGAGTTAAATCCGGAAAGGATGGTTATGTTTGCTGCCACCTACAAACCTCGTGAGATTGTGGAAGCTCCCGTGTGAAGGGGGGAAGGGTGCCTTACCAAATCTGGGTGATCGAGCTTCCAGGCGCGTTCGACGTCAATGACCCGCGTTCCGGCGCCGTCGCCGCCGGGGAACTTCCACGCGTATTCGGCATTGATGCCCCGGCCCGAGGACTTGAGGTACGACTCTTGGGAAAACAAGGGGTCGTCGTTCGGCTGCACCGTGGGGAGTGAGACTGATGACCCACCGCTGAGCGGCTGGCAGCTTGCCACTTCCGGGTAGCCGGCTAGCGTGTTTAGGAGGCTGTTCACTCCGGCAGAGGCTGTCTCCGGGAGTTGGAGTTGGAACCAGGCGCCGAAGTCAAAACCTTTGTAGGTCGGATCGTTGGCTTCGGCCTCTTTGACTAGGTTGCTTAGAATACCGGGAGAGAGGTTGTTAAAGAGGGAGACCGCTTTGAGTTGGCCATCTCGCTTTGCGACCGAGTTGAGGTTGGGGAGGGCTTTTCGGACAAGAGACTCGACGAGTTCAGCACCTGTAAGGTTGGTTGTCTGTCGTTTTCTACTGCTGGGGGAGAATGCAGGGTTTAGTTTAATGGCTATGGCAGATTGCGGAGCCAAGGTGTTATTGCTCTGCCGTGGGATGGAAACGGCGGTCGATAAGTCAATGATCGGTAGCAGGGATAGCAAACCCACGGCGAAGGTCGTGGCGAGCTTAAGCCCGTTGTATTTTGCCATCATGCTCTTTAAAACAGTACTGCGAGTTGGTTGCAATGCAAATTAATGACGAAAATAGGCGCAGTGACATTAAGCTGTCTCTGTGTCTCATGTTGCGAGATAAGAGGTTTTAAAGGGGAAATGGGTCACCAGGACCTCATGAACGCGTCGGTGGCGCAGAATATAACTCCCCATTCAGCTGCTGTGCCTGAGATGATCTTTCCAATCTCTCTCGTCAATGAAGCAGGGTTGTCAGATGACGAACACGTTTTAGACATCGCCACGCGAAAACATCAGAATCGCGTTTCAAGGTACCATATTTCACGAAGTCTCGGACGTTTCCTCAATGCTAAGAGATAGACACTAGCCTCTGTTTGAACATCCAAGGCTGACTTCAGCAGCAAACCGGGTCCCTGGGCCGTGCTGTGCCGTACGCCGCACCACGATATTTGTGCGAGAATGCGAGAAACCTGGCGCTGCCAGCTGGGCCGCACAGCTGACGAAGATGAGATGAACTGAGCATGTTATGCTAGTTGGCAAGTGCACACCCACTGCACCAAAAAGTGGGAAACCCAATTGCTTCCTGACCCGGGTAACCGCCATTTTATCTGACATCTTCTACACCATCTCTCGTTCTCACCGCCTCAGTCCCCACCGCACCACCGCACCACCCAAAAATGAATCCATTACACTGATTGACACCAGAAATTATCGAGCATTAAAGAAGCAGGCACTAACGGAAGAGCAAGCGGGTGAGGTTGCATTGCTGATGGGCGTATATTGTCGGTCTCTCCTAATCACCCGACTTCTCTGCTGTGTTTTCATCTGATGTCATCACAACCATGTGCTAACAGTATGACTGCTACTACTATCTCAAACAGATGACGCGCTCCGTAACCTCGAGTACATGAAGTCAAGGCATTGTGATACATCACCAGGGACCCCTTTAAACTTGTCAGCTCTAACACGCGGGACGTAAGAATCATGGAGGACATCAAATCTGTTTATCTGGGAGAAGTATGGCGAGAAGCTATCATTTGATGTCGATGAGCTGCGGCTGCAGCTGGTCCCGTCCTATTTGGGGATTTGCTAGGGTGGGTGAGCGTTAAAAAAAAAAAGGCATTCGCTAGTCACGAACCCCCAATTTTGCTATTTCCGCACCCCCCACAACTGAAAACATGCGGCGAGCGGCGTCCGCCAATTAGGATCAAGGCCCTGCACGCCCTATCCAATGCGGAAAGATGTCACGATTGCGGCCTGAATTCCTTGGCAGGTGATCAAAACGTGCGTCGGCGTAGCCCCCTGATTCGTTCCAGGCTTTGCTCGCTTGCGAGGGGATGGCGTGCAAGTTTATAACCTGCCATCCAATCTAGACCAGCCTATTCAGTGGGGTAAGACGGCCAGCTACCTACTATGCCAAGGCGAGAGCCTTCTCGATCTCAAAATCCGTTAATAGAATGCCCTTGATCGACCATCGTCACCCGTACCCTCTGCCTCGGGCGCTTCCCAGCCGAGATGGAGGCCGAGAAGAGCGCCAGACCTGAAGTCACCGTGCAGTCTCTATCCCAGCGGCCAGAAATTCCCAAAATCGAACACAGGGCGACTGAAGCTAGTGCGACACCCTCTGCCGGGGAAGTTCAGATCACCACACCTAAAGCGCGCCATTACTGGAAACCCCTCATTTTGCTTCTGTTCTTTTGGACCTCTGGTGCGGCTTCAAGCATTGGGCACATTGTCTACTACAAGTACAAGGATGGCGTTGTCGTGGACAGTCCCTTGGAACAAGAAAACAACATTAGGATTGGGACAACGCTGGCGTTTCTGTCGCAAATCTCCCTTGGCGCTGCGGTTTGGGAGGTCTACACGCAGTTGGTGTGGCTTTCCAACATGGTTGCACCCACGGGCACATCCAGAGACAGGAAACCAGGGCCACCGTTGACAATGACGACTCTAAATAAGATTTTCAGTGCCGATAGGTCCATTTGGTGGCTATTGAGCTATTCCATGTTTCGGGGTTTTACAGCTGGGTATATCGTTGCCCTGTTTGGCTGGTGAGCTCAACATGCCCCTTTCGTACTCATAATGCTAACTTTGCCTGGTAAGGTTGCTAATCTTGCCTGGATTCTTCACTCCCGGCACCCTGTTTGTGTACGAGGACATTCAAATAGAGACCAGTGCCCTATACGTCCCTTACCTGACTATAGCCAACAGCTCGCTCGGACACAACTATTCGTATTCACCAGATTACAGGGGTGATCTCCCCGAGAACAAAAACGACGTCACCAAGGACTTCAGTGGACCCAGAACTATTGTGACTCTCCTTACAACAGGCGCCTCAGCCGGGCAGATGCTGGCCATCAAACCCCCAGCAAATGTGTCGTCGTATACCATCAATTTCTACGGACCCACGATCAGATGCACTGATGCAGACCAGGGAGCCATGCTCACCATTGACTCCATACTCGAGCAGCAAATGAACCACATGGCAAGAGGCGCCAAGCGCAACATAACTGCCTATTATGCCTTTGTTGCTTCTTACGACGACCAAAGGAACCTAACCCCCTTGGATACTGTTCGATACCAGGCCCCAATCAACGCCACAAACGAGATCTGGCTTACGTACTACCGATACAACCTCTCTGAATCCGGCTGCAAGAGCTACAGACACTATTCAATCTGCCGACTCTTCAACGCGACTTACGACCTTGACCTGCACTGGGACCACAGTTTCCAAAACATCACCGGCACGGCCACTCCGATTTCTGAGGACCCAGTTCCCTATCCAGTGGACGTGTTTCCAGCCGTCTCGAATATGGCTCAGCACGCTTATTCCGCCTTCTTCTGGGCACTTGCAGATCAAGTAACTGGCTCTTTCGCTTGGTACAAGGAAGTCAACCCCGAAAACGCTGAGAAACCAAGGCAGTTCGGGTTGATACAATCCCCAATCCAGCATAATGTCCTCCTGGGAAGCTCGGACTTAAATCTGTATTTCGACTTAAATGAGCATCCTGACAATTGCCGTGTGGATGAGGGCGCCATGAACAAACAGAGGCTGCAAGATATTAAGCTTGCCCGGGGGAGAATACTGACTGAGCTCATTGAGGAGATGAGTTTCAATATGACGGTGAGCTTGTTGCATAATGATCTTTTGACGTAAGTTTTAAGTCATCTCAGGTTTGTGTCGTGTCGAGATAAAAGTGGCTGACAGATCACACAAACTGCAGACGAACAGTCCAGAGAGACGTTACAATCTGGAGCCCGGTGAATCGATACGGCTACAGTAGACTTGGGTTAATTATTCCTTATGGCCTGGCATGCGGAATCACGACATGCATTGTGATTATTGGGCTTACTCTTATGCTTTATCATGGCCCCATGCCGGACAGGGACGTTCAGGATGTTCTGGCAGCTACGGAGCCCGAGACGCTCCTGATCGCCAAGGCGCCGGATGTGGACCACCACTCGTTTGAATTCAGGATGCAGAACAGCGGGGGACAACGGCGTCCTAGCATCTATGCCGGTCTTCAGACAACGAGATCAGAGAATACAACGGAGAGGTCAAGAGCCAAACAAATAATAGCTGGCACTTGAGCTGCACCACAAATATCAGCATCGGGTTTGGATGCAACAGCTCCGCAATGCTGCTAACCTATGATAACAAAAACCGTCAAGAATACGTCCCGCTGCCCTGTTCGCTCCCCAACAACCCTCAAACCAAAGGGGGCAGTTCCCCTCTTGCAACCCCACAACCTCCTTCACCCTCATCCCCACCACAGCGGAAACCAACTCCGGCGGTCGTATCGACCCTTTGTACAGCCAATACCTCCTCAACTTCGTCGAACCCCACCAACGATTATCATACCCTCTTTTAGATTGACAACGAGCCCTGACAGGCTGATAGAGTACTTTAGTTGTACCGTCAGTGCCAGGAACGATTGTGGAGGGGAGTTCTGCGGCAGTTTAGATCACAAGCCATCAGGCTTGGACAAATTGGTCTACAAGCGATGCTAGGTAGAATACCCATTATCCCACCAGTATTTAGCTACGCGTCTACCATAGAGCGGTTCAGAGAACCGGTTGCGGCTTGAGCAGGCTCACAATGACCCATAGGATGTCTGAATATTGATCAGAACCATCCATCTGCTCAGAACAGTGTTGCCATCGCCGGCAAGGACTTGAACCCGATTCAATGCCTATTCCGTAGATCATCTGTCTTCATAGGTCTCCGTCTAGGCGCTCTCCGAAACTGCCTCCATATGCAGACTCAGACTTTTTAGCAATTCTGCACCGAAGGTTATCGGTCATACCATGTCAGGGGTAATTTTTTCACTTGTAAGAGTTGCGAAGTTGGGGCATAAGGAACAATACAAATAGACGTTCTCCTAGCCAACCACTGAATCTTCCAATGGAAACCCTATTCCTTTATACCGCGCAGCTCGCCAAACCACGTCCGCAGCATGTGAATGCACTAATCTGCATTGCCGTCGGCGACGTAACTGTTCCAGCAAGGGTCGCACTAGGCAATTTTGTCGTTTTTGTTGTCGTAATAAAGGTGACAGTCAAGTTCCAGGAACTCGATTGGTGTCGCCTGCTTTGCAAACTGCTCCACGACCCAACGTACATGGTCTCGGGGTACTGGGAGCGTGCTGGACTCGGCGTATCGGACTTCGATGCTGAGTTCGGCAAACTAGGTGCGCGCTTTGCGTTTTGGCTGTCGCCATCTTTCAGGATATCTGGTACAGCTCTGAAATTGAGGCTCTCATATGTTGGAGAGTTCGATTTGGCGTGTTCTCACCGTAGAGGATGGGGCCGGCCTTCCCCGTGAATATGGCTGCATGTGCGCAGTAGCCGAGCGCTCAGCTTCGCCCTCCAGTAGATTGGATCAATGGGGTCTTGGAATGGAAGAGAAGGCGGTAGATCTTGTTACGCGTCTCTAGTAGGGACGAGAGGAAGGCCTAGAGTGGCGTCGCATTATCGAACGTCATGGTTGTGAGCGTTTGCTGGCGATATTAATGAGTTTTTGTTGTGGTTGAAGTTGCAGCGCTGGAGAGAATCTGGAGACACTAGGGAAAGGTCTGGCCGATTGGGGCAATCGCCTATCCAAAATCAAATGAACACGTAGCCCGGAATGGTTAGGACGCTCTCTAATCTAGCAGGACATGGTCCCTCCCACCAAGCTGCCCAACAACCCCAAGATGCCCTTCTCGGGCGAAGCCCACCTTCACCACTGGCACCACGAGGTACAGGTTCGAGTAAAGTCTTTCAGGCAGTTAGAGTTGCAGGTCCCGAGTTCTACTTCAATGAAATTGACTTTTTATAACTGCTTGCAATGCTCTCTGCAAGTTCCTCGAATTTTGCGCCGGCCGGTTTTTCAGAGCCAAACCTGTTGCATGTGAAACATAAGTTGTTCATCGCGCAGTAAATGCCACAAATATGACTCGAGGGACGGGAATGGGGGAATGGGGACATAGCTTACAGAAGGCATTCTCGGCTGGATGGTGAAGGTGCCGTGGATGGTGGTGCTTCACGATGTGTCTTGGAGATCTTGGCGGTGATGGCGTCGGGAAGCTAGGGGGAATGGGTGGCCCGATATATTGTCAGTTCAGGCCAATTAGAGGTCGGCCCCAGCCCCTTGTCGTCGATCATTTAGCATCCTGCCTCTCAGGGCAGTCAGCTAGGCCTAGTTGAGACGGAACTTTTGAGAAGTTGCAGAGGGGCCTGCTAACTCGATGTGAAGCGGGGAAGCATTACATGGGATATAAAGCTCCATCCAAGAAAAATCCAAGTGGGATCACGTTGATTCCCCTCTTCTCGCACTGGCGAAGAAGTAACGACCAAGCTCAGTGGCACCCACTATCGCGCAATGGCTCCGCCCGGTTTACCATGGTTTGGGGACACTGGTTACACGGTATGGTATTTGGCCGTCGGCATAGTCATACTTGCGGTGGCCGGAAACTACTTTTCTCGGCCAAATAAATCGGACATTCCAGTCATCGCAGGGACAATCCCCCGACTCTCCGTCACGCTTTTGTACATGACCGACATGACATTCCTCTCCCAAGCAAAGCATTCTCTTTGACCTCTCCCCGACTCCCATATCGCATCTCTGTAACACAGCATTGCAGGCAAGCTCTCGGTCAACGGCACGTGGTGCAGCTCTATCTCGGTCCTATGAAAGCCTACATCGTCGACGGAGCCAGCAACATCTAGGCCATGTTCCACGCATCCAACAACGTCAGCTCAGATATCTTCTTCCTCATGGTTCAGCGGCACGTCTGGAACTCAACCGAGGAGGACCTCGCCAAATTCGCCAACGACAAATCCGGCCGCCAAAAGAACCTTCCGCAGGCAGGGAAGACGGATCTTGACTCGGAAACGAAGTCTCGTGAGCAAAAACGATACTGGGCAGGCATGCAGAAAACGGTGCACCGCTACCTTGCTCGAGCCGACGAGACCAACACCCTCGCGAGGTCGTACCAGCGCTTCTTCAGCGAGAAGCTCGAGAGGTTCCCGCTCGGCCGGGAAACACGCGTGCGCGTGTACGGTTTCCTCCTCAACGACATGGCCGAAGCAGCCATCACCGCCATCAACGGGCGGTGTATTCTGGATGCGAATCCGGGCCTGCTGAAGCTCTTGTGGGAATTCGATGCCATCGCAGCAAGCCTCATCTGGGGTCATCCCAAGTTTTTGAACCCTCAGTCATGGCGGAAGCGAGACCGGTTACTCGCCACGACTAGACGCTATCTTGAGTCATCTCTCTGGATGAACTTGATTGGGTAAAGGACGCCGATGCGGACTGGGAGCCTGTCTTCGGGTCTCGGTACGCGAGAGAGTTCGTGGGCTGGGTGCGCGATGACGCTGGGGTTTGCGCTGCAGACCATGGCGGGGGCGCTCACGAACCTGACCGTGTTCGGATTGAATGCGAACTCCATACCTGGAGCGGCCTGGTGTGTGATGGAGGCTGCCAAGGATAGGGAGTTGCTCAAGGCTATCCGTGACGAGGTTATGACCGCGTATGAAGTCGATGCAGCGACAGGTCAAAAGACGATCAACACGCAGACGCTCGTCTCACTGCCGCTCCTCCAGGCTGTTTACATCGAAGGGATGCGCCTTCACGTGTCGATGAACGTCACTAGACAGATTACAGGGCCGATGGTGCTTGGAGATGTATTGTTGGAGAAAGGCGCAATTCTGCAGGCGGCGACGGAAATCGTGCATTATGACGAAAACACCTGGGCAGCTGAGGGACATGCCGCCTCTGAGTTCTGGTCGGAGCGACACATCCAATACATTGATGAAGTGGGTGCTGACGGCAAGAAGCAGAGAGTACGAAAGTTCACGCTAGCAGGAAGACCGACTGACTTTTTTTCTTTCCCTCTGGTACGTTTTCCTGCTGTCCCTTGCTTGAGAGGGATAACTGACATGGTAGTAGGTGGCGGCGTGTCGATATGCCCAGGACGATTTTTCGCGAAACAAGAGATCATGTTGACCGTCGCCATGTTGGTCTACAGGTTCGACATTGAGTTTATCGTATGGCTGAACAAGGAAGATGGAACGCCTTCGGACAGGCCTGCTGAGAACGATGTTAGGTGGTCTGGAGGCGCTTCAATGCCGCCTGACCGGGATATGCAAGTTCTGTTCAAACGGATGTGGTAGCTTCAGTTTGTTTCCCTGTCCCAAAGTAACAGCTAGCTTGGACAAAGTATTGGGGGAGTGCTATCGAGAACAAGGGTTGCAATTATTGCAAAGTTGGATGCAGAATCTGGATTTCAGGTCTTGAAGTCATCATAGGCTCGCATTCGCCTCCCTCGAGCGCTACAACATCGGTAATCTCCTAGCCCTCAACTGGACGTCCGCGGCCCCGTTCGCTACTACTACTGACGCGTGCAGCAAGCGTGTCAGCCTAGCTAAGATGGTCGACGAGGGTGACGCTGTGCATGGACAAGAAGAGGGTATATTGGGCTGGGCGGCGCCGGTGAGGATAGCCGCCCCATTCTTCTTCAACCGAGTGACGCGCTGAAATACTGGCTTTGCCACCTACAGGAACAGAACCTACCACTCTTCTAATATAAATTCCCCAAGGGCTTCGAGCATTAGAACTCTGTCAGAGGCACGGCCCTTAGATCCACCTTGTGTGATCGTGAACAAGTTGTATTGTGATAATTGTGTGTGTGTGCTTTTTTTTTTGGTGGTTTCTTGGCTTCCTGGTACAGCCAGAGGTCTTTTTTGGTTGACCTATTGCTCGTAGCTTACAAATGCCCTGTGGCAAGGAGCCACGCATTCCTTGGTGGCTCACAGAGGCAACTGTGGCAACTGCCCCTGGTTGAGCTGACGTGGTCAGCTGGCCCCCCTCTCTTTTGACAGTATCCATTTCTTGGCCCGGGTACTGCTGGTGTGCCCTCTTTGTGCCTAGACCTAGCGCCGCGGAGCCCCCAGAACATGCAAGCGGACGGCCCACTAGCGCCGGGGGTTTGGGACGACGTGGGGTAATCACCGAGCAAACTGCAACTCCTCAGACATACTCAGCTGAAATCTGCAGCCGTCGGAGGTAATGAGTCAGGGGGCTTTCTGAGCTGTGACCAGATATTTCGCGGTTTTTCTTCTCTCATTGGCGCTAAGCCCCGTTAGGTATTCTTTTCCCGCTGGCTTCACGCTTCCCTGGTCATGTCAATATCTCCGGGTGACGGGAATCGGGGCAAACACGTCCTCGTCAGTGCTAAGGAATGTACGCGGGATGCATAGAAATGTCTTGCAGGGGTGAATTGCCGGATGCATATGGCAGGAGCTGGCCAAGCCAGCGCACTTATCACGAGCGGTGCCTCGTAACTCGTAACAATCCGGGGGAGGACGTGCAATGGTCTGATCGCACAGAGCTTGAAGCAAGTGTTCTAGACCGGACCACAAAAACACCACTTTCCCGTACCCTACACCAGTGTCAGAGTAAGCGCAATGCTCCATTTCAATCGGCTTGAGCAGTTGAGAGTCGAGTTCGAGATGCCGCGGCGCTGGGCTTTAGTGCCAATGTCCTAGAGTTTTTTACGAGTTGATCAGCCAACAATCAATCTCACCCCCACTTAAGGATCATGCCGGCCGGTTCCAGTGCAAAGGCAAATGAGAGGGAATGCCGCCTTTGTTGCCATTTCAGCTTGCTATGTAAAACTAGCGATTCATGAAGCTACCGTTGTATCACAGCTTGAGGCACCAGAATAAGGCAAGGATGCAAGATGTGGGTCAAAAACCGCAAAAATTCCAAGATGAGAAAGGAGCAAAGAGGGGAAAGGCCAACGCGTACTGGTAATCTATCGAATGGTTGCTGGGTAGGAGCTCCGGATATAACGATTGTGACACTTGAGAACCCTGTAAAATCGAACTCGGTATTAAACAAGAAGAGCTGAATGTATGTCGTTGCTTGGCGATTCTTTTAGCAACAAGTTCCTCTAGAGAATGGTAGGCATCATGCAGAATATCGAGGCCGAATGAAATGCCGCTGCGATGGAATAACGTTGTCCACATCATATAACACTCAAGATTCGTTAGACAGAACTCGGCGGCTCGTCTTGCTGCGAGCAGGAAATCGTCGCTCTTCAAGTTACCTACTCCCACTTGCGAAACTTTGTGTCATTACCAGAAGCAAGGCTCTAGGATGCGAATGCCGAGTTTGGTACTTGGACGAGTTTATTATAAAGTGGTGAGTAAAGTGGCTTCTATTCCTCTATTCCCAGCACCAGGACACCTCAAACTAATAAATATCCTCAACGACTGATGACATGAAGAAATTGCGTCCACCAAAGAGCAGAGCTCATGTCCCGCTTCGCCCATCGTCTGGATATTCTTCCGCTAGTGCAAACGTTGTCTTTTTGTGAATTCCAGGCTCCAAAGGGATATCGCTAGACTCGCTCTTCGAGATCGATGGTCTCCTTCGCCCTCGTGAGGTTATGGCTGTGGAAGCAGGCTCTCCATGGGTGAAGCTTGAGTGATTAACGTAGAGTGAGTGTGGGCGATATCCCGTTTTGCGACTGTTGGCGCTGCTGCTGCTGCCGTGTGTGCTAAAGAAGTATATGTAGTAGGAGCGGGAGATGGAAAGATTGGCTGCAATGACACCCAAGAACAGCTCAAGGTTTGACCAGATTGCCGCAATGCAATACGCCCCTTGAGGGAGAGACAAGGGTTAGGTTGACCCGGCAAGGCAGAAGACAGGGACACTTACAGCTGAGATCGGTTGTGACCAGGCCCAATGAAGCCGCTCTTGCAACCCCAAATCCCGTTGCCCTAGTCCCCAGGCCTTGAGGTGAGCACAAACGATGCAGAATATGAAACACAGAAGCTCAGGGAAGAGCAAAAGGTTGGGGGGTAACTTACACGATCCCGAGACCCATCAAGCTGCAGACCATGACCTTCTTCCTCAACGGGAGACGGACTTTCCACACCACCGCCAGTGGGAGAAGAGAGCATATGATGTCGGTTACTATAGAATACGCTGTTGCGAATGGTAAGCACATGGCGACGGCGACAATCTTGCCCGGGTTGAGGTGGGCAACAACTCACCAATCGTGGCATAAATCGCATAGATTCGCACTCTAGTGTCCCAGCACACCCCGCCAGCGCCGACCCAGTAGACGGAAATGGGCTGGCATTGCGCCAGCAGGATGACCACACATCCAAGATTGGTGATAATGAGCCCGGCCATGATAGTATAGAGAAAGATCTTGAGTTTCCTTTCGTCTTTGATCCGAAGAAGCAGGAGACAGATGGAGATTTTGAGAAGGCACATGGTGATGAAAAGGAGAACCAGGCAGTACCATCCCAGCCTATTATTGTTCATGTAGTCCTCTTCAGATATGTACCAACGATGTCTCCCGTTGCCGAAGCTGTTGACCTGCACAACCTGGAGTGCGAAACGAACCACGCACAATATGGCAACGGCGATAATTGTGTAGTCGTCCATGCCCAGCGCACGAATCGAAAACCGAACCAAGACACGGATGCAGGTTGTGACGAGAATCAACGATATCAGTATGCTGTTGATAATGGTAAGCGCCGGCCCGACGTTCTCGTCTGGCGGCAACGGATCCGGCGGTACGACAACGGCCATGACGGGCGAATCAGCTGCGGCGAAATTGGATTTGTCGATGTTCTGGCTAAATTTAACGAGGCCAGCAGAGCAAGACGAGGCCGAAGATGATTCGATTTTGGAGAGGCAGACATGACACCTTTGTAATTCACCGTCTTCAGAGGCCCCGAGAAAAAACATTGGAGCGTAGATGTACTAGTGTCAGGCCCACCGTCATAGCGGCTTGCCCTCACGGGATGTGGGGATTTGACACCCGAACAAGTGCCCCCTGATTGTGCCATTGGCTGCCGCCGAGTCATACTCATCCATATGAGGGTTAGTTGCAACAGGTCACTGCAGTAGTCCCTCAATGATGTCTGTCCACAAGTGATTTAGCCTTGGCGATCCTGGAACTTTTCCAGGGGGAAGGCATTTTCTTCTTTTCTTCCAACTCGAGCGGCCCTGTCGCTGTTTTCTATGTTTCATAGTTGTCACGCGCGTCTCCAGCTGCGACCCGCCATGTAGGGCTGGTTACAGTGCCAATTTCCTCACACACTGTCAGCGGCTGCAGCCACAGCGTTGCATTGACTGCTAGGGAACTGTGCGATTCCCGAAACCCTGGTTCAGCGGTGGGGCCGAGCGGGGGTGGGACCTTCTCACCGAGTCCCGCTGACATATCCAGCCCCTGCAAGCTCTAACGCTGAAAGGATGCAACTCGGAGCTTCGTCACAGCGGTGGGGGCGGAAACACGACATCCCGGAAGACGACGCGTCCAAGATGCTGTATCCCGTCCGGGATGGGAAAAGGAGATGGAAAGCCATAAGTATTGACCCGTGGACATGTCGGCGGGCCACTGTCAGAAGGGGTCCCTGCCGAGCTATGCGCCGGCACCTCAATCTATCGTATGAAGGGAGGCCCAAAGACCTGAACTATTGGAAGCTGGCTGGCTGTCCTGAGTGGCCTAATAGGTACTAGGGGTGCTGGGTGCTGGCCATGTGATAACGTTCATGGCGCATGCCTCAACAGGATGCAGCAAGCCCTCGCAGCGTTGCTTACCATATGGCAGATCTATGGGAATAACTGCTTTCAACGACATTAGTCTTCCTAATATTTACAATTTTGAGTAACT
>Ga0247760_1001299_pt1 | contig 23667 bp, 20 predicted proteins | sample UWRJL171409R4_FD_179936 | JGI IMG/M metagenome (GOLD analysis project Ga0247760, IMG submission 179936) | Plant litter microbial communities from Arlington Agricultural Research Station in Wisconsin, United States - UWRJ-L171-409R-4 | ecosystem: Environmental > Terrestrial > Plant litter >... | reverse complement strand
TTCTGTGGTGGCGATGAGTGAGACGGGCAGCCCCTGGAAGTGAGACAATCTGGGCCATACATAACCCTAACCCTGGGAGGACTAGTGCCCGGCTAGCCAAACAACTAGTGCCCGTCTAGCAGGGCCCCCTAAACAAAGTCACAGCTGTCTCTGTGGGCCTGGGAATGCCATATGGGGTGAGGTACCTCCTGACATCTTCCGGACCGAGAGCAACTATACTATACCCCAAAGCTTCAGTAAACAGATGGGACAAGAAGCAGGTTAAATACTGCTCGCTAAACAAAACCGAAACGGTAACTTGGAATTTAGGGGTTATGAAAGTAATGGCTTCAACTGATCCATGATTGGGAAAGTTTCGGCGGGTTGCGGCATGCTTCTTGCTGTGACGTGTTGCGGCGTAGCTTCTCGCGCAGGTGTTCCAGGCGCTCCTTTTCCCGGAATGTCTATTCTATTTTCTTGTACCCGTCTCTGATTCTGCTCCCAGAGTCTTCAGCCCCAAGACCCTTGTGGTACCGGCCACTGAAATATTGTAACGCTCCATCGATTAGGACCGAACACTCGATTACGACCGACTTGGTGATTCTATCGAGCTCATCGAGGTAGACCGAGTTCACTCGCTCCTGGTACGTCGACACCACCTGTGGAAAGACAGGTTAGCCAAGACAGAATGCTCAAAGTCTGGACAACTTGAAGTTCCTTGCCTGCAGCAGTATCTGCACGAACAGATCCAGGTCCCGCCGAAGCTCCTGGTATTGTTCCGAGCTGCAGCCGGCGCCGTCGCAGCCCCGGCCGAGCGCTCAGCGCAGCTGAATGGCAAGTTGCCAGATAGCGATGATGTCGCCGAGACTCCCAAATGTCAGCGCCGTCTCCATCTGCTCGATGTTTGTTGATTTCCAATGTTGAAGTGCAGACGAGAATTGGTCTAGGCAGAAATTCAGGCGGTGCTGGGTTCGGTCGCTTCCAGACTGGGACACCAGGCTCTGGCTTGCATGCCGGCTTCAGGTGCCCCTGGGTGGGCATGAGCTGTCTCCCAGACCATCGGCGTGTCTGACTGTGATTGGCCCCAGCCTCGAGACGGTGATCCGGAAGGGAAATACCGCCAAGTTATATGCCCATCCCATGTGACGACTTATCTCAGTTCTCAGACCGCGACAGCCAAGCCGTGAAATCCAAGCCGCACTGAAGTGAAACTTTATGTGCCCCACTTTAAAAGATATTGAATCAATAGAAACGCGTAGATCAAGAGGAGGGGTTTATGGCTGTCTCTTGACTGATAAACCGGTCAATTACAACATATCCTCGCGGCTTCAAGTCGCCGGACCCATATCAGCTCTCTCAATGCGGCTCGGGAGGTTCGTCAGGACAGACCAAACACCGGTTGCGCGACCATGACCGCGCCTTCGATGCGCTGCTAGCCGATCCTGCAGTGCGCAGGGCGGTCAACGCGTTGTTCCACGCCCTGGCCAGCGCACTCGTACCGTGTACATGGTCGTAGGCATTGACAGCCGATGCGAAGCTGGGCGAGGAGTGGCAGCGAGAGGCGGACTCGTGTCTCGAGGTCGATGCGATGCACGAAAGCGAATAGCCCGGTTTGTGTAGTGGAGTATCGGGTTGTTAGGATTGGGCTGTTTCGGGCGCTGTGGCAGGGCGGTTTGGGACCGCAGCTTGGGAGCGCAAGGAAGTTTGCTTCGGGCGCGGGTGTCGTGGGCAGAGGATGAGGTGGCGATAGCGATTCGGAGGAGGATGACAGCGAGGATGACTTTGGTGAGAGATTGCCTGCGGTGACGTCGGAGAGGCTGAGAGGGATGGAATAACGAGAATCGACTTCATGGCGAGCAGAGTGATGGTTTTGTCGAGGTCGCGATGCTTTCTCCGGCTTTTGACGACATGCTAAAACCACACAAGTCTTTTGCCAACCGAAGGGTACAATACGGTAGTTCCTGCTTGCTCACCTGGACAGTTGCTCTCAAATTTCATCCTTGCAGGGGTTCAATTAAAGTGGGGTTGCGGAACGTGCATCCATTCAGGATCAGAAGGACGTGTCTGGTTCGATCGCGATTTCCCAGCCATCATCAACATGCTAAAAGTTCATCGCGCACGCGCCAGCCAACGACTTGACCATCCGATTTTATCCAATGGCGTCGCTTCTGCGGCGATTTCCCTGGCTCGGCCGGGCTTGGAAGCCTCTCGCCTTTTCCAATGCCAATTCCAACTTCGAGCGAATTCCGGTGGATGAGAAAGTGGAGGAAGAGCTCTTCCCTGACTAAGTCGCGTCGCGATACTATCCGGTCCGCCTTGGCGAAATTCTCAGGGAGCGGTACCAAATTATCGGCAAGCTAGGCTTTGGGAGGACCTCAACTGTTTGGTTGGCGCGCGATCTGCCGTAAGTCTTTCCCTTCCCGCTCTGCGAGAGTGCTAACAGAGCTCTAGGAGCTACCCATCTAGCGGTCGTCGTCACGTAGCACTTAAGCTCTTCGTTCATTCCAAGTCTATGGGCACACAACTAGATCACGAACTCGGAATATATAACCGGATTTCCACGTCATCCAAAAAGCATCCCGGACGCGACGCCGTCAGGGACCTCTTGGACTCCTTCCATGTGACTGGGCCGGACGGATCCCACTAGTGCCTCGTACATCCTCCATTGTTGGAGAGCGTCTACGACTTCCTTCACCGCAACCACATACCGAGGCTACCGCCCGTGGTCCTCGCCGTCACCCTCCGCCGTCTTTTTCTCGCTTTGGACTTTCTACACAAGGAATGCCAAATTATCCACACGGATATCAAAGCCGACAACATCATGTTCGGCATCGAAGAGGACACGGTTTTCACTGCCTTTGAAGAACAAGAGCCGCTCCACCCGTCTCCGCGAAAGTTAGTCGAGGGCGAGGAAGGAAGAGCTGTCTACTTATTGCGCCAGCTCCAAAGGCCAAAGTCCGTGGACGCACCTGTCCTCTGACTTTGGCTCCGCTGTAGTAGGGAACATAGAGCATTCGGAGGATGTACAGCCCAGCATATACAGAGCACCCGAGTTCATCCTCGAAGCACCGTGGTCGTACCAGATTGATATTTGGAACACCGGTTGCATGATCTGGGACCTTTTTGAGGGTGGGAACCTGTTCACGGGGCAGGATCCAGAGCATCAGAGGTATCGCAGCCGAGCACACATTGCTGAAATCATCGCCTTGCTTGGGCAACCCCCGCAGCCACTCCTCAGTTTGGGCAAGTCGAGCCATAAATTCTTCACGGATCTGGGGATTTCCGCGCAGACATTCCAGTCCCGAATAGCATATGGCTTGAGGAGAGGGAGACAACCCTGCAGGGGGAAAGTGAGAAACGCTTCGATGTTTCTCGCCATCATGCGGAAGATGCTCCAGTGGGAGCCATCGAAGCGTTTCTCAGCCAAAGCACTGGCCGAAGACGCATGGATTAAGGATCACTTGTAGAAAACCCCCAACCCTAACGTAACAACCTATTTACCTACCTCCCCATTTTCCGTGCCAGTGTCAGTTGTCTGAAATGCAATCCGACTCAACCGTAACATCCGTGGTATTTCAGCTTTCAGCCCGCTTGCGTGGAATGTGACACGACTCAACTTCCCGATGCCAGGGGACTTGCCTTTCGGCCCGACCCAGAGAAAGCCTGGGCCCAGAACACACCAGCGGGATCCGACAGCTGTACGGGCATATAAGACCGTCCAGTTTGTTTTCTTTCCATCATCTATCGCCTCACATAGACTCGAACATCCCAGCACATTGGCAACCTGTCGAACTGCAGCGGCAGTTCTTGGCGCTCAGGCGCGCAGGCGCCTTACCGCTCCAGGCTAGGCTGGAGCGCAGGAGCCTTTCGTCATGTGCTCTCCTCACACACAGGGAGCTCTCTTTTGTATTTAGTCTGGGAGCTTCGCTCCCACCCTTTCTACCTAATCAAGTCACTTTGCAACTGCACTTCCGCTGCTCCCATGAGCTCCGTACCCTCAGTGAAACGTTCCACACAACCAAATCAACAGCGTTTTCCATCATTCGATATCAGTTTCCGTCAAAAAAGAAAACCGCAAAATGAGACTCGAATAACTTCGAGTCCACCATCGTCACAACATCTTCCTGTTCCTGTATCGATTCAGCCTTTTCGATAGAGTCCAAGAGGTTCTTCTCGGCCTCAATGCGCCGGGCCCGCTCGATTTGGAGCTCGGTGTTGGTTGCAGCGTGCTGATTCTTCTCTTCCTCAAGCTCAGCCCTGAGAATCATGATCTCCACGATATTCATCTCCGACTCCTCGCGCTTGACGGAAACGGCTTCCTCAATTACTGCCTTGCGGTGTGGGTCGTCTGCTGTGTCAGTGGAGCATTTGGCCTTCTCTTCTTCCAGATCGGTGTTGGGAATGTTCTCACTCTTCATCTCCTCCTTGCGCTAGATGGAAATGGCTTTCGAGATTACTGTCTCAAGATAGAGGCGTATGTCGTCCGAGTCCCCCATAAGCGCCCATGGCGAGGATGCGCTCAAGCCGCCGTTGGAACCTGACGAATTCATCTCTCTGATGTCGTCAATTATGACGTTCGGGTATCCTTCCGATATGTCGTCGTCGTGGTATACCGTCCTGGTTAATGTATTGGAGTGAATGCACCCACGTCATAATTCGATGGAGATTGGTAAAGGAGATGGTTTCTTTCATGAGCGCGGTGCACGTTTCCTATGTGACCTCAAGTTTTTATAATTGTTAGGCAGTTTATTTTGTTTATCAGCGTTGACTTTCGGCAATACCTTTACCGCTAGGCGTGGCAGTCTGCGTCGCAAACTCTACCGCTCGAGATTTTCAACAATTTGAACTTAAGGTGGGCCGTAACGTATACAAACAAAGTTCGCATTGCTTGACGAGGTACGGGGCGGCACCACGTGCAATCTACTCCGCGTTCAACCCTAATCTCATACTCTGCTTCTCCAGCGTGGACAGCGCATTAGAGAATCTCGGCGTCAGCTCAGCCCCTACATATGGGCAACCTTTGCCTGCGTACTCGACGACACGAGATCCCTGGCCATCTGGGCAATCTTTTCCCACCTGTCCTCATCCGAGCCCCCGTTGTACGGATCCAGCACCTTGCTCGGGTCCCTAAAGAAGTTCTCAACCTCCAGCCTGCGGTCCTTCTCCGTGTACCCCGAGCTGATCCTCACAAGGGCCTCCTTCATGGCCGAATACCGCTTGATCGCACGCACCGAGTCCTCGTTCACCGCGTTTCCGTCATTGACCCTCCGGCGATGCCAGTTGTACATGGCGCCCAAACGCACGCAGTGGATGATGAGCGCCGCCAGGCCCGCGGCAAGCGCCGTGGCAACCGACGACCCCGTCTTGGGGATGTCGCCCTCCTCGTGGATCTGGTCGCCCTCGCGCGGCGCAACGTTGTGGCCCGGCAGGATGAAGTCGACGGTCTCGGGGCTGCCGGCCCACGAATACATGCTGCCGTCGGCCTTGGCGGCGCCAATCTTGAAGATGCTGTCCGAGATGCTGGTGCAGCCAAACGGGTAGTAGGTGCCGAGGACGGACTGGCTGGCCGCCCCAATGTCCGGCGCCGAGCAGAAGATGAGGATTTTGGCCTTTACGGCCCGCTCAAGCGCTGCTTGCAGCCGTGCAATGTCTGGTGCGGTGTTGCCCGTGTCGTCATCGAGGCTTTGCACGGTCCAGGACATGGAGATGATGTCGAAGCCGCGGTTGACGGCGAATTCGACGGCCTGTTGTTGCGTTGAGCACCATGTTAGCCTGCCTGCCTACCTACCTACCTTGGGTACCTAGCCTGAACAAAGGTATGTGTGCAAACTTGCAAGCGGGGGATGACGTACCTCGGCAGCACTCTTGGCTGTAAACTTGGCCTTCTTGCCCTGGCTGCCTGGTCTGATGACGTTCATCTTGCAGACAAATATCTTGACCTTGGGGCAAACCCTGCTGATCATATAGGCCATGCAGGTGCCGTGGCCTGTGGTGGAGCCGTGGAATGGGCCAGGAGAGCCACTTGCGTCCGGACCGTCGTACCCGCCGCCGTCAAAGCTTCTCCCATTCTCGAGAACACCTCGGATGGCCTTGTGCATGAAGTTGGCGCCGTCGTCCAAGAGAGCCACCCGCACGTCTCGTTGCAGCTCAGAGGGTATCTTCTCGTCTGCCAGTTCGGCCTGGAACCCGGCAGGATCCCGAAGATTGTAGATGCATTCCGCAAATGTGTCCATAATGGTGAGCCACCTGTGTGTATCAATCTGGCTCTTGCCCTCCAGATCCTTGGTCGGGACGCGGCCCTTCAGTTTCAGCTTCCTCCGCTCTTCAAATCGGTCGTAGTCAACCGTAATCTGACTGTACTTTCTCAGCCTCTCTTGAAACTCTTGGATGTTCTGCTCTGTCCGTGATCTGGACTCAAGCCCTTTCTGATCGGCAAAATGTCAGCAAATTTGCTGCTGTCGAGTAAGTAGTCTATGACAAAGCAATTTCACCTACAGTTTCTTGGTGAAGAACAATTCTTTTCAACGTCTTCAACCTCGTGAGGCCATCGGGTTCACTCCAGGCCCGCAAGATTGCATTATTGCCGCTCCACCAAAGATGCAGCTCGCGGAGGTTGGTAGACCCTCGACATGCCTCGCAAATGGCGCTCGGATCCATGTCGAACTTGCGCCAGTCCAGTATCTCGATCTCAAACTTCCTCAAGGCCGTTTCAATGGCGTCGTCGCTATGCGGCAACCCCGTTGTCGAGCGGTCGTCCACCACGACCTTGATGATGGTCTTGACACCTTTCTTGCCAAGCCATTCGAAAAACGGCACCATGTCCCTCCGGCCTGCCCCCAAGTCGGGGGAAGCCTCGGAAGGCCGAGGGCGGGGCTGGGCAGCCTCTAGTTCCACCCGGAGAAAGTCAACGTAGCGGAGGACGTTGTCAAACTTTAGTCTCGCGTAGCTCTCCTCAAAGTGCTTGAAGTTGATCTTATCAGCCTCGCCGGATTGGGTGGGCGGAAAGTCGAAACAGATGTTGTTGTCCTCTTGGTTGTCGCCAAAGAGGAACTTGATGGCGCAGTTGTGTGTTCGGATGCCGCGCCGCTCCGGGACCTGGAGCTTAGCCACTCTCGGCGTCATGGCCTCGTCCTTCATATTCGTTTCGCCCTCGTGGTTGAAGGTCGCCCGAAGATAGTGCAGCTTGAGCTCCCTGGCAATGATGTCGGCGCACTCTGCAGAGGGCACCTCGGCGACATCCCGGATAGACTTGGACGATTTTCCAGCAGTCTTGGTGAGTTTTGGCCGCTTGGTCCGAACTGCCGAACTGGGGGCTTGTAATACCTCAGCTCCCGCTGGGCTAGATTTTGACACGGGGGCCATTGGCGAGTCTGAACGGTGAGTGACTTCAGGGCCAGGGATTGGCCGAAAGTCGTTCGGTGTGTATCCTCCTAGCGGTGGGGCGGCCCTGATGATGGGCGAAGTCAGGGTTGAAGTGAGTTCGTTTTGGGGGGCAATCGTAGGTGCACGCCTCAGCTTTTGAGGAGCGGCCAGCATCAGGGCCTCCTCTAGCCTCGCGCCTTTTGGGTCGTGGGGGCGACCCACACCCTGGACATTCTCCCAGTCGCTCCAGAGGCGATCATCAACCTTCGCTTTCTGCCCAACATCTGGGCCAACCCTGTCTTTATCGCCTGGGGCTTTGCTCTGCGGGACCCCGGCCTCGGGCTTCTTTCGGCCCTGCAGGCTCACTGTGTCCTTTGTGCCGGGGACTTTGCTGGGCTTGGGTTGCTTCTTTTCGACTCTCCGAGCCTCATACTTTTGTCTGCTGTCAACATGACAGCGATAGACGGAGAACTGGTCAGGCTTGTTGGTACGGCAATCGAATGCTGAATCGCCGCGTTTGATGAGAGCGCGGACCACTTTGAGCTGCAAGGCTGTGCATCGGGAGTACTCCACCGCGCGATGGAGCGGAGTGTAGCCTTTTTCGTCCTGCGCGGCGAGGATGACTTCCGATGCCCTCTCAATCAGGCCGACAACGAGCTCTGGGTCGAGGCACTTGGGCACCTTCGCCACCGCAACGTGAATGCTTCAGGGGGGGCATATGTCAGCTTCTATTACCGAATCCAAGGCCCGACAAGTAGCATCATGCATACTTACCAGTTTTCCTTTTTAGACCCACACGACGCAAGGGCTTCCTGGATGTGCTTGTCTCCAATATTGCTCTCCAGCACCGTCTTGATGAAGTCTCTCCTGTCCCTGGTGATGGCGACAAGCAGAGTCCCATTATCAAATTCGTCCGTTTCGTAGAGGAGCTGAGGACACTTCTCGACCAGATACTTGGTCAGCCAAGCGGATTGAACGTTGTCCCGAGCCATTCTGTACAGTATATTCCTGTCGTCCATGGCGACAGCGTCCTGAACAGCCTTATCCTGAGGCTGCAGATAGGCGTGATACGAGGAGACGAAATGGGCCTGGAGTTCCGGGCTCTGGTCCATCCCTTTTGTCGCAATTCTGTCCAGCATCTCCTTCATTTTGGCTGGAAAGCTGTCTATAAAGTCCTGAAGTTGTCCATCGTTCTCGGCTTGGCCCTCTTCCTCGTCCGAGGCCGTGCCGGGGTCGTTGTCTTCTTCGTCGGAGCTGCTCTCTGATGAAGGGACATAGTCAAGGTTGGATGCGCTATCATCGTCTTGCTCCTCGACATCTACCGCCGAAGGGACAAGTGGCTCGGACATGGCGAGGCAGGGGCGGGCAGTCAGTCTGACAAGGTGAGAGTATTCCCTGGAGATTGTATGTTTTGAACCTTTGGCCAGGCGGGATCAGAGGATAGGAGGTGGGAACAAAGACTTCTAAAATTAAGACGCGCCATCCCGGCCCAGAAACCTGCGACGTTGGCTCGGCATGGAACTTGTGCAAGGCGGCACGGGCGTCAGGTACTTCGTACCCTCCCTCTTACTCATGCCAAAATGGGCCCCTGTGGCCCCTCATCGGGCACACCACTAGGCTCAGCCGCACTTGCGCATCCCATTGGACTGCGCCTTCAGCATTTGCCATGGATTGTGGGCATGGCGTACATAAAGGAAGTTTTCTGTCCAGCAGCCGATTGCTTCACACGCCCCGGCCGAGTTTTGTCTTCACTACACAGTAATTAGCGAGGACTGACGGCAGCCATGGACGAGATACGCACGTTCGCCGAGGACCTTGGTGAAGTTGACGTCTCCGCATACCTGGACGCTGGCGAGGGGCAATTTCACACCCAGAACGACCCGAATGCCCCGTGGCAACGCGACAACATCATCGAGCGCAAGGGCCGCGTCGACGTCCGCTGCGAGCACAAGGATATTGTCCATGGCTATTTTTCGGACGCAGTCGACGACGCTTGCACGCTGATTGTCCTTGTGTTCCGTTTCGATCCAAACGGCCTGGGGCGACGGATCAAGGAGGCTGCGGTGACCATGGTCTTCTCGGCCATGGCAGGGGACGACGACCACCCCGAGGTGCTGGCCATGCACCCAGACGGCAACTTCGCGATCGTGCCCACCACTCAACATGAGACGCGCACAAAGGGGGGCGGGGTGACCATTGGGGGCGGCGTGGCCGGGCTGTCATTGGGCGCCCATCTGACCTTGGAGCGCACTATCGAGTGTGACACAACCGATGCGGCCAGAGTCAGAGGGTCGATCGACCTCCGCAACCGCAATTGGGGGCGGAAAAACAGCGTATCGTGGACGCTCTGGGAGAATCGCACAGCCAAGACTGGGGTGCTGCCAGCCATGACCGCGGCGATTCTGCTGAGGCGGAGCGACATGCGACCGTTCAAAGCCGCCGTCACGGTCAAAGTGGTCGCTGATACCTGGACAGCCTTGTCGTCCGCCTTCGCGTCGGAGCCCCAGGATGACGACGTTTGGTACGACCCTGGAAAAAAGCCGGCGAGCACGGACAGACTGCGCAAGTATGATGCTGACAATCTTGGCGTGCTGGATTTGGCAGAGATTGCAGGCGGGCTTGTTTGCTGAAACTGCCAAGCGCTAAAGGACGGGTGCTGGCAGCCTGGACGGGCAGGCACGGTTGGCAGAGAGGGTGTGATGCGCATGCCTGGAACTTGTGTTCGGCGGCAAAAAAGAGACCGAGCCAGACTGGCAGTCTACCGCACCTACCTCGCGTCTATTACGGGCCCCTGGAGGATGGAGACTCCCAGCTCAACAAGACAGCCGATAATTCCAAAATGCAGAGGCTCGTTTCTTTCGATAGCGCTCTGGGTTTTCAACCCTCCACAGGCCTCCATTGATCCCGCATCGCTCCATTTGTCAGTCGCCCGGTCCATCATGGGAACCCCCGGGCCCGCGCAAGAATGTGGGTTAGAAACTCTGCTCACTCCTGATCAGGACAGCCTGGAAACAATCATTGAGTATGTTGAACTGCTGCACACTCGAACCTGGGGTCACCGTCTGGTGCTAACCTGTCAAGCGTCGTTGCTGTCCATGGTCTCTTGTCTGGCGGCCGAAAGCGCACCTGGTTTCCAGACCCAGATAACCCGCAATCTCGCCTTCATGACTGGTTCGGCTCGGAATGGTACGCCAAGACCCGTTTCTCCGTCTATGGGTACAGCTCGACCGCCCTTGAGGAGAATGCATTCACGCGTCATGCTTTTCGGTGTGAGGCCATCCAGCTGCTCGATGCACTTCTCCATCTGGCCAAGGGAGAAGCCACCCGGCGTCGAGGAATTGTTTTCTTCGCACATGACATTGGTGCGACCATCATCAAAGAGGTAAACCATGTTATTCCATCCCATCCGCCCGTCTTGCGCACCATACTGACCGCGTGCAACAAAGGCTTTGAATATAGCCATTTTTGGACAGGCAAAGTACGAGCCAATTTATTTGGATACCCTGGGCTTTGTAAGTGACTCATGTTCTGCTCACGGTAAACATGCCCCTGATCCTCAACCTTTAGGTCTTCTTTGGTTGCCCTCATCGATATGAGGCCGCTGAGAGGCTCCAAGATAGTTTCATCCGGCTTTTTCATCTCGCCAAGTCACCAGCATACCTGCCAGATGTGGCAGCTGGCCTTGCACGCGTTGTCTCTGACGTCAATGATGACTTTTCCAGTACGAAACTCCCCTTTTGGACTCGCTCCATTGGCATTTTTTCAACCGTCGACGACATCAACCAACAGGTCTTCAATAAGCACGAAGCAACCCTGCCATATCGGCCGGGTTTAAACTTTGTTCAGCTAGAGTGCAACCAACCACATTCCGAGTTGACCAACTCGACCAATAACAGCATTCGGCTAATTGACCACATCACTCCGATTCTGCGTCTTTCATCATTCGTGCGGCAGCAGCTCGCTCTTTCGCCACCCCATATCACTCCTCATCAGTCGCCTTACGAAACTTTGGCCTTGAGAGAAGGCGATAGCAACCAGGATACCCTCTTTAGCCAAAAATTGTTCCAAGAATGGGCAAGCAATTCTCTGCGCCGCATCTTATGGGTCCACGATCCAGACGACCCGGCAAGGACGGCCGCTTCCATCGCCCTCCACCTGTCCCCAGACAGTCCAAAGAGGGAAGCTTTTGACGACCATATCGTATTCTGCTTCGAGTTCAGAGACTGGGATCAAAGGCAAAGCCTAGTCACTTCTATGCTCTGCACCTTTCTCGCAACCATCATCCACTCCACGCCTACTACTTTTAGCGAACTGTCCAGCTGGGTGAAGTACCACTCCTCATGGAGTGTGGAAAACTTACTTTTCCGGGCTCAAAGAGCCCTACAGATCATCTCTTGCGCTCATGGTTGGCCAGTAACTTGGGTGTTGACCAATTTCCCCAAAATCCCGGATGAGTTCATCTATCTGATGGAACAGCTTAAGCCCATGATCCTCCTAGGTTCCGACTTCAACCTTAGGGTGGTAGTTGTGAGCGAAGATTGGCCGCCATCACACTTTGACGCCCTGCTCCTGGAGACAATCAGTGTCACAAACCTCGGCCATTCTGGGTCGAAACCTTCCATTACAGTGTCTATCCCAGATGGGCCGCAGAGTATCGAGCGAAAAGAGCCAGGAACAGCGGATGACACCAGTCCGACGGGGATTGATGCCAGGCCAAGGTTACTGCATGACGAGTTGGCACGCCTGTTGGTTGAGTGGCCGCAGTTGTCCTCGATGAGGCCACTGTTGCATCGGACCTTTACCGAATGCCGAACCGACAAAGAGTTGAGAGGAGTTCTTGAGGACTGGATACGTTCGAGAGTTATTGACACATCTCCTTCCGGTTTGGAATCCATGATCGAACGCCTTTCACCCGTTTCCCACCAGACAGTCTTTGAGCAGCTGTTCCTTCCGACCCTATTGACACTAGAGGCTGGAACCCAATCAAGACGGGCTGTTGAACTTTTCCTCTGCGCAGCGCGCCCACTTACCATCCACGAGGTAGAGAGCATCAACGCCTTCCTGCGGAAGTATAATCACAGCGCGATTCTCGACCTATGGAGTCTCCGCCAAGGCTCCCGTTCCCCAATCCTGAGCGGACTGATTCGTATTCGACACGGCGAGCTCCACTTTGCGCACCGGAGTTTCCGGGACCTTCTGACACGACAGTTTCTCACTGCAGAGGGTCTGAGAAGCGCTCATCGCCATATTGTCACTCTATGTGTGGAGTATCTGCTTTCCAGCGATACCTCAGACCTAATCACTTCCTACATGGATAAGAAGGTCGTGGCTGAGTCCCGCCTAGACTTTTTATTCTATGCAGCGAAATACTGGCTGGAGCACGTCCGCATTGCTGGGGCGGAAGACATGGGCTATTGCCCTCCCATCCAGCAGATACTCCGAGACAAGACAACTCTTGACCGCCTAGGAAGACTGTACTGGAGCCAATCAAACCCCAACACTCGACCTTCCCAGCCATCTCTTTTAGCCGCCATGGCCGACCATGGCCTGGACGATATGCTCTTCTCCACTATCGAGGCGCACCGGGAGCTTCCATCTTTCCATGGGGACTGCCTCGCGGGTCTAGAGGCAGCAGCGCAACACAGTCCTCTTCAGGTCGTCAACAAGTTGATGGATATACCTCTACCAGACGGAAATACTCTTCAGCACGCCATGCTCCGTTCTCTAAACCGAAAAGACCGGGGTGAGATTGTACGCATCATGAAGAAAGCCTTGGAAAGGCGAGCAGACTTTGGCAAAATCAACGCCGTTCTTGCGACGGCGGCCTTCCTGAATATGGTGGATGTCGTGAAACTCCTGGTGACCACGTCTCCTGAAGCGGTTAACCAAGAAGTGTTGCTAGCAGCCACTCACGGCAACAGCCTTGCATCTGCTAAAATAGTCTTTGGAGTCGGAGTTAAAGACGAACACGAGAAGTTTCGCGGGTCGATTGTACATTACGCCCTCTGGTGTGGATCCAAGGAAGTTGCGTCCCTGTTGTTGACAGCAAATCCCCCAGCATTCTTCGGGCAGATTACCGGGACTGTGGTGGTGCAAGAGCCGGAAAAATCAACTAAGGATGATAATACGCCTGCCCCTAGGAAGGGTGAAACAGGAGCGTCATCGGACCTGATCGAGGAGCTGAGGCTGGCGTTTGAATCTGCCGTCAATTCCCACCTTCCGGACATGGTCGAGCTTTTTGTCAACAAGCTTCCCGAATGGGATGACGAGAGCTACTCTGAGGTTCTAATAAGCGCGCTCCCGGGTTTCCTTACCGGCGTCGGAACCTTGTGTTTCCAAAGGTTGCTGAGTAGCGCCGACAGACTTGTCCCGAGGGAGAGGCTGGAAACCATCATCAAATCCCAGTATATACACGCTGCATCGGTTTGTAAGCTTGCCACGTTCCGTCAGCTACCCATCGCTGGCGGCCCATCGCCTGACAACTGGGGCGATGTGTGGAGAGCTGTCGTGGAACGGGGGGAGAGCCAAATGGACCTGGTGAGATACGTCGCCGACGAGGGTCGGAAGATTTGGTCCGAGGAAGAGAATCGCCGCCAGCTCGGAATAGGCATCGAAACAGCTGCACCAAGCGGCTGCCAGAAGATGGTTGCATATCTGATTGAGAAGGGAGCCGATGTTGACAGTCGAGTTTTGAACCCCAGTACGGCGTTGTATGGGGCTACAGTCAACGGCCATACTGGGGTGATGAGGCAGCTCATCCAGGCCGGCGCTGACGTGAATTCCAAAAACTGGGATGGCGATTGGCTTCCGATCCACGCGGCGTGCGTGAGTCCGCCAGAGAAAGGCGCTCTCCAGGCCATCATCGACAGCGGCGCAGACATCAACCTAAAAAGTGGTGATGGGAGAACGGCTCTTTTCTACACCATTCAATTCAACCTTCCGGACCTGGCCAAGATTCTCCTCTCGGCCGACTCAAAACCCGCACTGGATGGGGTCCAACAAATGCAAACAGAAATCTCAATGGCGGTACTGAATGAGCAGAAGGAAATTCTTCAGCTTTTACTTGAAGCAGGTATGTAATACATTCATTCATTTCACCATTGCCGCCATGGGCTGTGTAAGACCGTGCTGACTTGAATTGCCGCAAGGCGCGGACCCTAATCGGTATCCACCGAATGAACTTGAGGATCCTCCTCTACACAAAGCAGTAGCTAACGGAAACCTGGATATCTTGAGGCTTTTGCTGGCCTACAACACGCGAGTTGACACTAAGACGAGCACGGGCGACACCGCTCTCGGATGGGTTACCGACAAGACCCCGGTGTCGATGGTCAAGTTGCTCGTCGGACGCGGCCTGTCTATACACACGGTGGACAAGGATAATTACACGCCGTTGTGGAATGCGGTCAAAGTGGGAAATGTCGAAGTCGCCAAATATTACATTGCTCAGGGTGCGAGCATCAATGCTCGCATTCGGCTCGTCGGGTCGGTCCTGCACACGGCCTGCAAGGATACGACGCACGGCCTGGGCATGGTCAAGCTTCTCGTCGAAAACGGCGGCGATATCAACAGCGATCATGGCAACATGAACATTACGGGCACGCCTTTTCAATCAGCATGTCTACGCGGGAGCGCCAGCGGCGATGAGAGCGAGCTCCCCGAGCGAGATGCCATCGTGCGTTACATCCTTGATCACCCAAAGTTCAACCCCTCGCAAGGCAGTACTTGGTGGGGGTCGAATCTGAGTGTTGCGGTCTTCACCCTCGGCTTGGACATCGTCAAAGAATTAGTCGAGCGAGGGGTAGACACCGAAAGCGAAGACAAGGCGGGACGACGTGCCATCCACCTTGCGCTCTACAGGACGATCCCATATGTGGACTATCTCTTGGAACACAAGGCGGATCTCTACAAGCCCGATGGTATCGGCAGAGGACCGCTTCACATAGCGGTTCTGAGCGGCCGACTGGACCTCGTTCGCTACATCCTTGACAAGCGCGAGGATCTCGTTCATCATCGGGACGTGGACGGCTGGACACCGCTGTTGTGGGTGATGAGGGCCAGCGACAGATGGGAGTGGCGAGAAGGGAAAGACAGGCTCGCCGTCGTCGAGGAACTGATCAAGCGGGGAGCTAGTCGGCTGATCCAGGGCGAGGGCCTTGACCGAACGTGGACGGCATACAGGCTGGCCCGATATCATGGTTTGGACGACGACATTGTCAAGCTTGTCACCCCAACCGAGGAAGAACTGGCCAGTCTTGACAAGAAGGAGAGAGGGGCGTGGCTTTACAGTATTCAGAATGACACCAAAAAGGCACGCAGCCGCTCCGGTACGGGCGCGTATTGCGATGTATGCATGCTGGTATGTCAACCTTGCTCCACTGCCATGGGCTAAAACGCGGACAGCTAACAGTGCACACACTCAGACGCCTTGGGGGTTGTACTACGATTGCGTACCGTGCAAGGTTTTCCTCCTTTGCTTCAAGTGTTACAGGTCTAAGCAAAGCGTACATCCAAACCACGAGTTTGTCGCCTGTGAACAGTCCGAATATGAGGACACGAGCGAGACACCGTCGGAGCACTCTGATAACGATTCTGATGACGATTCTGATAGTACGCCGGATGGTGAGGAGAGAGAGGAGGAGAGCGGAGAGGAAGAGGAAGAGAAGGATGGGGATGGGGATGAGGATGACGAGAAGGAGGAGGAAGAGGAAGAGGGAGAAGAATGAGGCGAGTGGATTATAAAGATCATTAGTTCTGGATCTGTACTACATTGGAAAGTCTATTTCTGGTTGCAAATCCTTCAATGAGATCAGAGTGTTTGGACTCAATCTCGGCCTAAAAACGCGGACTCAGTTTCAAGTTATTCTCGCACTCAACCGCAAGTGACTTCCCTTATTCTACGAGACGAATCTGGACAAAGGTATATCTTCCGGCTCTGGGGCGCTTCTCAATCATAGCGCCGACCTAAATACGTTTTTAGCAATGAGGCACTCGGGGTGACTATCGATGCTATTCCGATCCACGGCTACACGCCACGCCAAACCATGATGTATTTACGCCATCTTACCTCCGGCAGCATGTGCCAACCGGAGAGACAGGGTGTCGTGTGCGCGAAATTTTCCGGTGCCCGGCAGGCAATTACGGGGTCTAACATCTGTAATATGCGACGAATCTAGGCATATAAAATTTCCACTTTCGTATCGCGAGCACGTGACGTTACTCACCCTGGCTCAGGCTCGGCTCAGTGCTTGCTCAGGATTTGCTCAGGCTGTCTCATTTTTGCTCACCCTAATTACCATTCTCAGAAAATTGCGCCGCGGCATGCTGCCATAGCCGAGTGGACCCAGAATTAGTCCCAGGCATAAAAATGGCCAAATGGGCCCCATTTTTGAACCATTGCAGTTTTGATCTGCCCTCTAAGACTCTCGCCTACGCAATGACAAACACTCCTACTGTGATTTAATCCTGAATTCATTGAAATACCTCAACAAACGCCAATATTTAGTATGGAGCTGGAATTGAAGATAATGAATTTGGCAGATACCGTTAATAAGCGGGCTGGGAGATGCCTTACATCAGAGCGCTTCAAGATCAGCGCCAAAGCGTTTTGAAGGAATGTGAGGCCCAAGGGCAAAAACGACTATTCACGAGTACTTATAGTGCAGTATTCGTAAGTTAATAGGGTGTACATTATGAATGCCGAGATTTAAAAAGGTCTAGGTTCCGGGCTGCCAGTATTAGTCCGTACATGTTTGCCCGGTTCTGGATAACAAAGTTATGCCAGCAGAGGCCAAGGATTGAGCCCACGGGTACATTTGCTCACACTCAGCATGTTCATTGCCAAGAAAACAAAAGGGGCCTGATAGGGGGGCACCCCCCTCCCATAACAATTTTCCACTCTATCTGCGTTAAATTTCTTTCTAAAGGAAAATTTCTTACTTATGATAGTGTAAGGTGCTGGATGATCAAAAGAGATAGCTGGTGTACTGGGACGATACGGTCCGTTGGACAGGTTTCGGGTCGCTGATTGTAGGAGATATGCGTTGCTGAGGAGAAGGACTAAGTGAAAAGGACCTAAAGTAAAACCCCCTAGTATCGCCCTTCACAAGGTGCCGGACCCTAATATCGTTGAAGAGAGGGGGCATTCCGGAGCCAACTCTTGTCCCAGAGGCCGAATTTGGGGCGGATTCTTTCCCTGTCTTTTCATGGGGCGCCCAATCAAGAGGTTGAAACCAACGAATGTGAGCCACCTATCCGTGACCGCCTCGAAAAGTGTCTGGCTCCTGCATACATGGACCGTTACATCATTGGTCTCAAAGATGCATCGCACAAGCATGCATGCCCCTTCTCGTTGTCTGTACATATCCGCCCCAAAAGCGTCTTGGCAGGCCATTGACACAATGATGTCCCCCCTTCCACTGAGAAAATATGAGAAAATACAACGCGGTAAGATGCTTTATCCAGCGCAAGTTAAAAATCAGAGAAAGAGGCCAAATGACTCAACATTCTCTATCTGAAGCGGCTCTAAGCACAGAAATTATCCTTCCCAACAACCGAGAAACGCCCACAGATGGACCCATGCCATATCACAACCCCCTTCCATCAAGCAAAGTACGACACGGCAGTTTTGCCAATCAGCCCAATGACATACATGCCCACCAGCTCCTCCGTCGGATAAACCATAACCCAATACAGAGTAACCGTCGCCACACCTTGGTAAAACTCAACCAACAAAGAAAAGAGAAAAACCAGCTTACAAAACCACCTGTTGATAGTCATGAACGGGACCGGAGGCTCATAGTTTGACACCTTCCAGAACCACTTCCACGGCCCGGACGGCGTCCATGTTGGCGAGTACGTCAAAAGCCATGCCCGATGGGCGAACGCATCCAGTCCTTGCTCTATCCACCTGAGTCTCAGAAAACAGAAGATTAAATGCGGAATTTTTATCCACCAATTTGATGTAGACTTGAAATCCTCGCCAAAGTACCATATCAAAGCGCGCCGCTCAAGGTAACCGAGGCCGAAATACAAGTACTGGGTGACGGCAAGGAGCCTATCCGAGTATTGGGATGGATTCTGCGGTCGAGCCATGCTCAGGAATTCGGAAGTCGGGCTGCGCTCGATGATGAAGACATCGGAAGAATCTGCTCGTCGGGCGATGCACATGTGATCTGGAAGCTGTTTGGCCGGTTCTGAATCTCCTTCGAGGACCTCTGTTAGCCGCAGAGGGCAGTCAAAGTGAAGAAACACCTTGTTTCCGCTCCTCCGGCTGATCATGAACCTTGCAGCTCGACGGTCAGTCCAGGTGTCAAACAGGATACACCAGCCGTTCTTGCCAGCGGAAGAAGACCCTTGTGCAGTTTGGGAGACTACAGCTTTGGCGATGTAGCGCCGCTCTTCGTCTTCTGGCCTGCCACACATGTAGAGCAATACTTCATCTCTCCAGACAGCCGAGCGGGAAACCGAGTAGAAGTTGAGGTTTTCGCCACCTTTCTCCTGATGAAATGTGAATCCTGCCGCGCCTAGTCGAAGAACATGGTTTCCAAGGAAAGTCTCAGGGGCAACCTCCAACGGAATCCAGGAGTCGGTACCGCAACGTCCCAGTCTGGCACAATCAGAGAAGAGCAACTCGATCGGTATAGTCCCAAGGCCGTATATCAACAACTTCATCTTGTCGCCTGAACCACCAGACTGCGCAACGAGATTTCCGTTCATACCAGACATATTCATGAGTATCAGCGGTAGGTCCTGCGTCATAGTTGTAGTTCTCGATTGTAAACGATTATGGGCGTTTGCGAACCGTGCTGCGCGGTCCGTCTGGTCCAAAGTCAGTGACAGCTCTGATATCGAAACGGGGTTTGGTTTCCCACCGATCCACGCGCATAGTCATGATATTCATGGATGTTGAGAGAGTCGTTGACGAAAGTGAGCAAATCATGTCGCACTTGATTCCACATTGGCGCTGCAACACCCGCTGGAAGGTCATGGCCATCCCTCCAGACACCCAGCCCATGATTAAGTCGCGCATTAAGTTCTTCCTTGGCGAATGTCCATAGCTTTGAAACGGACAGGCCCTCGTCGTAGTGCGGCCACAGCACTCGAAGGTAGGCTAAAGATCCCTTCAGGGGAAATACGAGATGCTTAGATAACACACCCTCCTGTAGTGTCCTGTTACAACGTATTGTTAGTTGCTACCCCGGAATTATGCGCTGGACATGGAAATAATCACCAGGCCCTTCCCATCCAGTTTGACGCACAAACACGTGTAGTCACATCCAGCAAGTTCTCATCCGCTGGGGCCGAAAAAGAGGGTTTACCGCCATGAATCATGGATGCAGGACGCCGCCCAGCCTCGAACTTTTGCAGAGCTGAATCGAACACAATGGTCTGGGCAGCCGTTGCATAGATGAGGTTCATTGATCCAATCGCCTTATTCCTCAAGTCGGCATGTTCTGGGGCCTGGGGAATGCAGAATGTGTCCAACCAGAAGTATTCGTAGTGTTGAGCAGAACCCCGGCGCCCTAGGGGCAGGATCTCGGAAATCGATACACCCAGATTAGGCAACTTGGTAAGTACCGAGTTGAGATATTCGACTTGACAATTGGGCAGCCCATTCTTGGTGGATCCTAGCTGCCGATCGGCCCAAACGTGGGAGACGGCTACAAAACGCAGTGTCCGAGTATGTGGAACAACTTGCAGCTGAATTTTACCCGACGGTAGGCGTGCGATGCGGATCAGGGGAATGCCGTCCTCAGCAATAATCCTAAGGACTGGATTGAGTGGCACCTGGACAATCCGGCAATGCCGACAATGCTTTCGATGATTGGGTTTGGCGAGCTTCGTCACGACTTGACACTTTGTCGGCGTGCATGAACTGTGGTCCCCTCTGTTTCCGTGCGGCAGTGGAGAGGAACACAAAAAGTACAACGCCGGGTAGAACGTGCGTACCGATTCGACAAAGTTGAGCCGCTTCCGACACCAGCCTCTGCTCACCGCTGCCCGAATCAATAGCTGGGTTGACCTGGCACGTACACTCGTGCGCAAGACTTTCTGGGTCCCGAAAACCCGTCGAATCAGGTAGAGGAGCATATGGACCGATAAGAGGACAAGAGTGAGCTCCGTGTCCCCCTCATCTCCAGCACCCCAAAACGGCGTATCCCAGCAACACAGCACTGTCATGGCCAGGTCGCAATTGTCTTTAAGCACTTGTCTCGCTCGCTGGTATTCTTCGGTGCTGAGACTCTTCGCAAGATCCGTCCATCGGGCGGTGAGTTCGGACCAAAACCAAATCGGAATTCTAAGATCAATCGAACCTCTGGGAGAACCAACTGCTTGGTTGTCGAAAAACTCGTTGTTTGCCACGTCGCGACCCAGAGCTTCCGACGCGAGGCCGAAGAAGAGCCATGTTTGGATCAGCGAAGTAGGAGATTCTTTCAAAGCCAGAAAGGTCAGCATCAAGTAGCCGGTCGGATCCGATCGAAATTTGCCAGTCAAATTATCTGGGAACTTGTTTTGCAGGATAACGCCCGGAAATGTCTCGAATGTGTATGTACCGAAGAGCGAATAGGTGAGCGTAGCCAGGCAAGGGACACGCAATGGCGTGGCGGACGCGGGTCCTTGCGGATAGGGGAAACAGTACATTGTCCAAGTTTCTTTTGAATAGCCGGGTGTCAAGGAGAGGGGCTCATAAGAAGTTGTTTCGGCGAGGCTCGACAAATTTTGATGTGCTTGGTGTTGAAACCCCACCAAGCCAGGCAGTAATGCCAAGCAATAGCGCTCAAATCTCGTTCTGGGAAAGGATTAGCTCACTTTCCGTACGGTCATGTCACGGGGCCAAGGCCCCAAAGCGGGTCTGGGCTGAGAGCCCAGACTACCGCTCCCATGGAGGCGGGCCTCCGCCAATATAGCTGCGCTCCGCGCAGCTCCTGTATCTACTCTTGATCCTCTTCCTCATAGAAACCAAAATCGATTCAGTCACCAAGTAACGGTATCCACCTTACTTGGCCTCTCACAGGTCACCGCTGTTCAGGCTCGACATGGAAAACCAGGGACCCGAGGTGAACCGATCTTTGGGGCTGGTGATACTTACAATCCCATAGCCCTTCCTTTGCTCCTCCCCCGCTCAGCGCAAACACCCAGGGCTCACCCTCCCCCTCTTTCTCCTAGGCCTCCCCTCACTCTTCACCCATCATCCACTCAGTCTTATGTTTCGGTAAGTGCTCGCCAATATTCCAATTTTTGACCAACGCCGTCATAGTAGGATAGGGATGTGAGTCCAATAATTTATTGTAGCGCGCCCGACGCGGGCGACGGTGACACCCGCCCCGCGGATGGCATCGACTGTAAGCTAGCTGTGGTTGTCCCACTGAGCTAAATATTGGTTGGGGGCTTGAAGGTGGAATTGATCGAGGCACATCGGGGGGCGCCGCTCATAAAGTCCCAGGCGGATTGGACTGTAGAGCAATTGCTTGTGGGTGTCGGTAACATCGTACAATAAATCGGGGGGGATTTGCGGCGGTGATGGCTATGTTGGCTCTACATGCTGGGACCACATCATGCTCAAGATTGGAAGGACATGAGGAGAAACAACATATAGGAACTGAAAAGAAATGACTGTGTTCCAAACGAGATGCCCGATTACTAGTTGGCCTATCTTAGCCATGCAGAACCGCAACCAGAAACATGAACATCGCCCAGTATTGCGAAACGCTCGTGACTTCCAGAAAGGCTGAGGACGAAAAGCTCACTCTGCCGACGTCATTGCTTGTTAGCATTGCGGTTGGGCTTCGCCATAAGCGCAAAGCAGCGAACAAACGGCCAGGAAATCTTGGTTCAAAGGGATCCCATCGAGACAGAAGGGAGGGTCGGCTTTGCTGCCGGCGTTGGCAAGCCCGTTCAGTGGCTGATAGATGTCCATGAAGCTGAGTCAATTATTCAACACGGTATCCAAATGGCCGTGGATTTTGGTGAAGTTCTTGTCAACAGCTGAAACTGACCGTGCTCATCATAATCGGCGAAGTGGAGCGATCCTGTGTATACACGTTCCCTCCTCAATGTGAGCACGGTGGAACGTGAGAACCCAACAGAAACCGGGCAGCTAAGTGCAGAATTCCAATCACTTGCTTGCATTGACGCTCCAAGAAAAGCTAACAAGTGTCTTCCTGCCTCCGACTTCGACGCGAGGAAGCTGCCTGCTCCAACCAGTGTTGGATGTTGAGATCAAGTTCATGACCAGCCCCGCTTTTCGCGACTGGCTTGTCTAGGACCCTGAGGTGTTCCCTACAGCCGCTGTGAAACCTACCACAGTTTGTCTCGGCCCATCTCAATGCACTAGCTGCAAGTGGGCATTGTGTCCCCAGCATTCGGGACTTTCACGATTTCTCACCACCCAGCTTTCATGGCTTCACCTCTACAGCGAACTGCAGTCGTCAGGTCCCATAAGCCTCCGTCAAAATACGCACACCGGGTGGATCTGCGCAACGAGTGAGAAAGCGACGAGAGACAAAAGTCAGAGTGCATTGTAAGGCCTGTATCTTACCTTTCGCTATCTTTTTACCCTTTACTTTAAGTATTTCAGGAAGCTTGTACTTTATAAACTGCTACTAAGTTTGTTACTAAGTTTGTTAGCTTGGTTTAGCTAATCAAAAAAGGGTATATATACATTTGTAACTAGGAAAGTAATATTTTTATAAATAGTGTTATTATTGCGATGCTAACTAGCTATAAACTGTTTCTAACAACGTGCGTGATAAGCGAGTTAGCCAGACAAGCGAGTTAGCTACCTTAACGAGATTAGGAGGCATGTGCAGGAAACTGCAATAGGAAATTGATAAGGTTACTAACAATTTACTAACATCTTTTTGCATGCACATTACCAAATCTCGTTAAGGTGGCTAACTCGCTTGTCTAGCTAAATCGCTTATCTTGCACGTTATACTATAACAGTTCTTTCTGCTAGACCTAGGTCGTTTTCTGGACTATAATACTAAATATAATATCTTTTTTAAAATTCTTTAAGGACTTGAGGTTATAGGCATTAGCATTGAGATAGTTATTTGCATATTTAAAAAGGATGTTAAAAGCTAACATTTAATAAAGAGGACGCATCCCTGTACTATAGCCAACGTCTCACTTGTACTATGACCCCACTAAATGCCCATACATAACCCTAACCCCCGGGCATTTCACTCCCCCGCAATGCCGCGCCAGCTGCCAGAACGCGACCGCATTCAACCCCCTCAATTGAAACGCTTACAAACAACGTTCACACAACAAAAGCCACGGAAACCAGGCCAATTCTTCCATTTCTGCAATAATCTTACA
>Ga0247760_1001297_pt1 | contig 23685 bp, 13 predicted proteins | sample UWRJL171409R4_FD_179936 | JGI IMG/M metagenome (GOLD analysis project Ga0247760, IMG submission 179936) | Plant litter microbial communities from Arlington Agricultural Research Station in Wisconsin, United States - UWRJ-L171-409R-4 | ecosystem: Environmental > Terrestrial > Plant litter >... | reverse complement strand
CACCTCCCATTCCTCAATAACTTTGGGAACTTCGAGGCGCTCACGCACAATAAGGGGGGCACCAGTCTTCTTCGCATGGACTGACAAGTCGTAAGCACTTCGGTCGGCACAACCAACGCATTCTACCCAGCCGGTGGATGTCAGAAGCTCGGCGTCCCAGCAGTCGCAGGCGTAGTGAGCCATCTCGTTCGCCATGTGCTGCCGGAAGCGGACCTTTGACAGATCTACACCGATTTTCTGGAGGAACAGGTAAATGCGGACAAGAAAATACCCGAGAGTCTCGTTGTCAACAATACCTTCCTTGGTAGCCTGTCCAATGGTCATCTTCGTGATGGTGGTTTTGCCCGACAGCTGAGTATGGCGATCCAGCAAAGGGAGCTCAACATTCTCTACCTCGTGGAATCGGTGGTGCTTCTTGTGACCTTCGGGATCGACAAAGTGCTCAATCTCTGCCATGAGGAATTCTCGGACACGAAGTAGGCCGGCCCTGGGGGAGATCTCGTTTCGGTATGATTTGCCAATAGATGCTGAGGCAAAAGGCATGTTGCCTGTGTTAAACTCCAGAAGCTTGGCAAAGTTGAGGAACTGGCCCTGGGCCGTCTCGGGGCGTAGGTAACCCGGAAGGTTGCTGCTGGGGCCAATTGACGTGCCAAACATGAGGTTGAACGCTACTGGAGGAGTAGGTTGAACACCCGTAGCAGGGTTCTTCAGGTCGTACTTCTTGATCAGCTCCCCAAGTTGTTCGCCATTATAGTTGTCGATCTGCGCAAGAACACTTTCGTACTCGGCGACGATGGCATCATCCAGCTTAATGGCCTCCTGACCCTTAGTCTTCTTCTTTTTCTTCTTGGGATCCTCTTCCTTTTCCTCAATCTTCTGGCCACGGGCTTCTTTGTCGCCTCTCAACCGTGACTCAAGAATGTCCTCGACGAAGTGATCGGCACGAAGGATGTCACCATTCTTGGGATCCTTGCCTAGTAAAGGTGTTAACGTTCTCCATAGATACCAATGCCCCCAGCGTCACTTACACATCCAATCCGCAAACTTGTCGACGTGGCCGCTGGTCTTAAGCACCTCGTGAGGGGTCAAGACAGTGCAGTCCACTTCAAGCATATCTTCCTCAAGAATGAAGTGTTTCCGCCAGGTATCGATAATGTTCGCCTGCAGAGCGCAACCAGGCGGGCCGTAGTCATAAAGACCGGAAACCCCACCGTATATTTCGAAGGAAGGTGTATAGAACATGCGACGCTTTAGCATGGCGTCAAGGACGGCCTTGTCAAGGGGCTGCCCCTTCAGAGTCGTGGCTGTCGAAGACATCTTGGGCGATTTACTGGTCCGCTGAACAACGAATCGGTATCGGGGGGGGCAAATTGAGAAAGGGCGATTTGAAAAAACCCTCGGGGTCGTGACGTGTCGAAGATTGAATGCCTTACCAGCCAGTGGTGAAAGTAGGGATTGGAGGTTCGACAAGGGCTTCATCAATGGCATGCAGACTAGCCTGGCCTAACCAACCAAGATGAGTCACGGTCGGCAGAGGGCTACAATTTTTTTTTTTGGAGTCATGAGCGGGCGCTGGGAAGACTACAGCTTTGCAACAGCGCGATGAGGGGAACTGGACACAGCGACTCCACTCGACTTGTTGCCAGAATTCCATCAGCCGCCAAGAGCTGCCCCTCATCAGGCAGTGCCTCAACTTTCGTGCAAGTCCGCTACCTGAGAGTTTGTTAGCGTGGGACTGATCATAATCACCTGGGCTTCCCTCAAAAAGCCCACACTACCATCACAATAAAAGTTCTGCAGTAACGTTAACTGCCAATGACTTCGTACTGTATCCACTTGTACCCCAGTCAGTGAGGGGCTAACGTATGCAAAACAGTTCACTGGTGCAGCCGCGTGAGTGCTAGGGTACCCATGCACGCTTTTTATGGATGAGGCCTGCGCTTCTGGATTGAAAATTTAGAGGGGCAACCTTCAACATCCATCAGCCATTACGACAGAGTGGCGTGAAGTCCGACAACCAGCAGCCATGGGCAGGATAGCGACAGGGAGCTCCCTCTCCCTCAGGACCTCCAACAAGATCAGGCGACAAGCGCTCTATGTTTCCCAGAAAAAAGCGGTTGGTAAAGCGAAGCACGAGGACAGACATCGGCGACGGAAGGAAGAGGCAAACCACCCCGAGCTCCGGAAGCAACGACTCGAGCAGAACCGTCCAGCTAGCATCGACAAGAAGAGAATATGGGACGATGTCGACGACGATAGCCTTGGCACGGCCGTCGACGTTGCTCAATTGAAGCGACGACGTCTTGAAGAGGCAGAGGCGGCAGCGGCGAAAGAAGCTGATAGAATAAGCGAGGATGAGGAAGGGGAAGACGAAGATGATGCGGACAGCATGCTTGACTCTGAAGAAGAGGGAGGAATTGAAGAGGATGAAGACACGACAGACAAATTGCGAAGAAAGCGAGCGCATAGAACTCCAAGCATCGCCCCGTCTACGACATCCACCAATCTTGACCTGACGCCCGACTCCCTCACATCACAGTTCAGACACCTGTTTTCCGATGAGTTCCCGCCATATCCCAAGATTTTGGTGACCACATCGCTCAATGCGACTATCCACAAGGAGGCACAGGATATTGCTGCTCTTTTCCCCAACAGTGAGTCTCGTGGCCCGTCGAGAGATGCTGTGCGCGGGCTTCCGCTGACCACTGCAGGCACATATATTCGGCGAAGCGCACACAGGTATTCCCACAAGTACAGTGTCAGGGAAATTGCGAAATTCGCCAAGAGTGAGCTTTCGTTGCCCCCAAACAGAGATATCAAGCACACTGCTGACGCACTTCCCAGACCGAGAATATACTACTCTTGTTGTAGTCCACGAAGACCTGAAACGTCCACACCAACTCACCATTGTACATCTTAACTCGGAAGATGCCGCGCCAGGTCCCACCCTGACTTATTCCATCAGGGGATATCAACCTGGGAAGTCCATCGTGGGGCACGGAAACGCCACGAACCACTATGTATGGTTCGTCTTCGCTGGCGGTATTTCTGTTTGCTAACATCATGTAGCCTGAACTTCTTCTCAACGGGTTCAAGACCCCCCTTGGTCTTCTAGCTGCCAAGTCGATGCATACACTTTTCCCAGCGCAGCCAGAGCTAGCGGGCAGACAAGTCGTCACGTTGCACAACCAGCGTGGTATGCGAAGACTCCCCATCAACTGCTTTATTGATTGCCCACCTAATGCAAGTCTAGATTACATCTTCGTCCGCCGGCATCGATATGTCTTCCGGGAAGCCCGGCCGACTGAGAAGAATGTTGCGGATGCCGAGGGCAAAGAAATGGCTGGCGTAAAGGGCATTCGTGCTGGTTTGCAAGAAATTGGACCGAGTAAATCCCTAATACTGACTTGAGACTCCCGGTTCACTTAACTAACGAGAATAGGAATGACTCTTAAACTGCGCAGAGTGGACAAGGGAGTAGGAAGGGCGGGCAGTGAGGGCGAAGATGCTCTGAAGTGGGAATGGAAGGCTAAGATGGAGAAGAAGAGAACACGATTCAATCTCTAGCGGGACGTAGTATCCTCCGTATGTCCCATCGATACCCGACACTCATGGAGTTACTATGTTTTGGTATCAAGGGTGGTGCCAGCGCAGAATTTTGTTCACGAAATGGAGATATCTACAATGTAAATCTCCATGATATCCAAAGGAAAACAGTGAAACCGTAACGCCCAGCACCTTTACGCCGAACAAGTCATCTCAATCTACCACTTCAACTCCGACCGGCGCATTTCTTATTTTCTCTCAACATCACTATCGAATATCTAGAGATGTGGGGTTAGCACTTCCATCTCACTTTCAATCCAGCCAGCCGGGCAGAGGCCGGTAAGTTTCCAAGCACTTACGTGATGATTCCACCCAAGGCAATAATAACCCCCACTATTGCCTTATCCATGATCACCCTACCGGACATAGTCCAACCCAGTGACACGATCGCACACGTCTTGACATGTCCGACAACGGTGCTGGTCACCGCCCCCGTCTGGGAGATGATGAAGAACTGGCTAATGTTGATGATCGAGGCAAACATACCACTCAACAGCATCATGAACCAGCGGGGGCCAGACACCGCAGCCCAGTCAGGGAAGACGTCGACGAACGGGATGACGTAAAGGAGGAGGAAGGCGGCGACAGGGGCCTGGTTGGCGAGCAGCTGCATGGACGACATGTTGAGCTTGCGATGATAACTGCCGATCCAGACGGTGTAGAGAGAAGAGGCGGCAATGCCGGCAAAAGCGAAGAAGACGCCGAGCGGGGAGGTGGTGGTGACTGAGGCGGAGGCGGCAGGGAGCGAGTCGTAGTAAGAGGTGAGTGCGACGCCGAGGCAGGTGGGGATGAGGGCGAAGATAGCGGCCTGGGGGAGGGTAGCGCCGTAGAGGCAGTAGTTGAGGGCGGCGACAGTAGGAGTGAGGAGGATGCGGGCAACCTGGTAAAACGTAACTGAGCTGAAGGCCAGCGAGAGGTTGGGAAGTATGACGTTCAGGGCCATGGCGATGGAGAGGGGCAAGATGTCGGAGAGGGAAGCACGACGCGGGGTGAAAAGGGAGAGTGGCGGCCGCGAGATGGTCCAGAGAGTGAGCCACGTGATTGTGAAATGGAAGGCAGCGAACGAAAGCTGGACAAGCTTGACTGAGGGGTCCGAGAAAATGGCTTTGTTGGTGAAGACGATGCCTATCGTGGCGAGGGTGTTGATGGCCATCCAAGCGAGGGCCATTCTGGAAGACGTTTTGGGACGCTCGACGGTTTCCGGTCGCTTCTCGTCATGTCCATCGAGTAGCCTGTCGTGTTCCTCCCTCCTCTCGAAACCGTCACTTCGCAGGCCGAGATTGTCATCATTGTCCAGGCGCTCAAAGTCGGGAAACTTCTCTGGGTCGTAGAGCGTTTGCGAACCCGCCAATGGCGAAGGGGGGGAGTCCCGATACTCTGCGCTCGACATGGTGAAAATGAGCTTGTGGCCGTCGATTGCGGCAATGAGATAAAACGGAGCGAATGAACATCAACATGTAGAAGACGGGGAAAAACTGAAGAGAGATATTTCCACAGCAGGATTCCCGAACAAAGAGACTCAGCCGCCGAGTAGGCGCAGGCAAATCGTGTTCGCGATCCGATGTACGGTTACAGTAGACGATGGTCTGACGGCAAGGGTTGCACCAGCATATCAATGGCTCGGCAGATGTGCTTGGCTGAGCCGCTATCCAGAGCCTGGTCATCGTTTCGGGCTGTCTGAGCTTCCTAGTTCTAGTATCCTGGACCGTCATGGCCACAAGACGTTGAAATCATTGTGATCCCTAGCAATGCCTCGAAGCTCTGGACATGTGAGTGAAAAAGTGCCTGCCAACCTGCTACGCAGAATTGCCAACGTCGGCGCCCTGATCGGTACAATGTGGTAGTCAGGGTCCAACCTGCCCCTGCATTGCCACAGGCATGAAACTATTGATTCCGAGCTCGAAATAGGACGACGTTACTGCGGTTGGCTTTCCCGAATCCGTCGCAGCGGCACAACCATTGTTCAACACAGGAAAGATCTCAGCCAATGGCACTCTGGAATGCGCTTGGGCTTTTGTTGGTGAACACGTGTAGGTTACGATTCCACCATCTGCTCGAACCAGAGGTTGAACGAAGCTCGTCGGCACGGCACGGGCAATTATTGTCCAGAAACAACCCAAAGCCTAGCCGTCGGCCCCTAGGCTGTCGCAGGTCGCAATCTCCCATATGGTGTCGTGCACGTCCATACTTAGTTGAAGCCGCACGCGGCTGGCGGGCGAGCGCTGAGTTCGGCAATCGAGCGCGGCTCAACTCATCGTCTGCCCCTGACTTTAGGTGCAGTTCTGTAAAGTAAAGGTGCAATTTCAAACGGTAGGTGTGCCTGACGTATTTTGAAGAGAATTCTGCTCGAGCCAACGCTTGAACGTCTTGACGCCAAAGTCTGCGCTTGTCTGTGTTTTAGTGTAGAATAACCCCCCGCAGCGGGGCGAACTTGCATTGCAGCGCAGTTCCTGCCAAGACAAGAGGTCAATAAACCCAACGCAGCGAAACGACACTACAACAACACCGACGACGTCAATCGGTGTTGGGCTGCCGCTTTCACTTGCATCAATGTGATTATCCGAGCCACGGCACCAGTGAATATATGAATGATATCCTGAGCAAGGGAAGGCGAAGCGATCAGTAGTCGGTGAACTGAAATCTGTCATGATCGTTTCTACTTGCGGAGTATTCACTTCTCTTCGGAATTGAATGACTTGGCGATGTTACTTCGACCGCCCAGCTAAGCATCAGCCATGTCCATTCATACCAATAACACTTCGAGTTGGCTCTTAAAAGGCCCTCATCGGATATCACCCGATTCACTCGCTGCCTCTGGCTGCCTTCTTGACCTTCTTTTCTGAGTATTAGTTACCCCCTTCTCCATGTCTGTACTCAACATTACTCCACTTCATGGTATTGCATCATGGCTCCAGGAAACGGAAACACTAATGGTGTCGCCAATAGTAGGTGTCGACTCTTACGCCGCCCGGTCCTCTCCGAGGCCCCAGAACTGACACAAGACAGGCCTCGGCCGACGACAGACCTTTTTTGAGGACTATGGGATTTGGAAGGAAGCTGCGGTCCTCATCGGGACCACCAAGTTCACACCACTTTCCGACGTGAAGAATATCATGGTAACAGGAGGTGCTGGATTTATGTAAGTGCTCCTGCATGGTCAATTGTGGCTTGCTTACCCCTGACCAACAAGTGCATGCTGGCTTGTTCGGCACCTGGTCTTGACCTACCCACATGCGTACAACGTTGTGTCCTTCGACAAGCTGGACTATTGCTCTTCGCTCAATAACACTAGAGCGCTCAATGACAAGCGCAATTTTACCTTCTATCAAGGTGACATCACCAATCCCTCGGAAGTCATCGACTGCATGGAGAGGTATAATGTCGACACGGTGTTCCACTTTGCTGCTCAGTCACATGTTGACCTCAGCTTTGGCAACTCATATGGCTTCACTCACACCAATGTCTATGGCACACACGTGTTATTGGAGACCGCGAAGAAGGTGCGCGTTAAACGCTTCATTCATGTCTCTACGGACGAGGTCTACGGCGAAGTTATGGATGACGACGATGACCTGCTCGAGACGAGCATCCTTGCGCCCACCAACCCCTATGCAGCAAGCAAGGCCGCTGCCGAGATGCTCGTGCACTCATACCAGAAGAGTTTCAAGCTGCCGGCCATCATTGTGCGCAGTAACAACGTCTATGGGCCACACCAATATCCAGAGAGTAAGTCAGTTTACTTTCCCGCGGGTGGACAAGTCAGTGACATAGACAGAAATCATACCCAAGTTCACCTGCCTCCTCAGCCGACGGCAACCTATGGTACTACACGGTGATGGGTCGCCCACACGGCGCTACCTGTACGCCGGCGATGCAGCTGACGCTTTCGACACCATTCTCCACAAGGGACAGCTCGGGCAGATCTACAACGTTGGCTCATTCGACGAGATTAGCAACCTCGCGCTATGTTCCAAGCTCCTCGCAGAAATGGGCATGCAGAGCGCCGATTTCACTCGTTGGGTTAAGTACACGCATGATCGGCTCTTTAATGACCATCGCTATGCTGTCGATGCCACCAAGCTGCGACAGCTGGGCTGGGAGCAGCGGACAAGTTTCGAGGACGGGCTGAAGATCACAGTGGAGTGGTATCGCCAGTTTGGGGAGCGATGGTGGGGAGACATCACCAAAGTCCTTTGCCCGTTCCCCGTGGTGGATGGGGACGAGATCCACTCAGACAGCGAACCGGTCACGGACACGCCGCAACCATCTGCAGCGGCGGATGAGGTGGCCAGGAAGAAGAGAAAACTAGATGGTGGCGAGAATGCCGTTACCAATCGTAATGGTAAAATCCCGATCTCGGTCAAGAAGCCACGGTAGGACAGACATCTGAGAGTGTCACTTGGCGTTGAGGGTTGCAGCCCTTGGTGTTTAGAGGCCGGCATACATTGGGTTCGACATGTAGTCAAACTGCCCCCGGTTACATCTGAACCTATCCATGGTAGGCTGGCATCATAGAATACCCTAGCGAGATCTCTTTGGGAATGTTGCACAGAAAAGAGAGGCCAGCTACCTAGCCATGCGGAACCGTTCCATTTTTAATTGTGAAGCTGCACTACGAGCATCGCGAGATTCATACACAAACCGCCAACTGGAACTATCATAAGCCCTTGTAGTCTTTTTTTCCACCTAGGTGCCGACGTATTGACTCCGCCACGATATATTATGTCGCTGCCATTGACTTGGTCACATGCGGACCTCAACCTCTCTACGGCTTGACCCTTGCAGTATTGTTTGCATGGTATCTCACAACCCAGCATCAGAACCCACCACAGCCGCCCGTCCAAATAAGAGAGCAATTTTGTTTTCGAGCCTCGGCGAAAGTGAAAGATGTAAGCCATATATCCCTTCACTACGGTGGAACCTGGACGCAAAGGTTCAAAGACTCATTTCCAGGAATTCAGGGTAGGGCCTCCAACATGCACCATTCTACATTTTTTCTTTTCTTCTTTTCTGGTGCGGGAGTGTGAGGAGATGTCTATTTCGTCATGAAAGGGTCCTCGACATACACCGATGTCGGTTACTTCGTACCTAGGCGTTTAGCCTTCTGCTATCCGTTGTTCTGAATCAAAGTCCATCCCGACGTTCCGCATGGAGCAAGGGGGACGGGATGACGGCATAAATGGATGGATGGTTTGCGAAACCCACAAAAATGACGGGGCTATGGGTTTTTGGAACAATGGCTCGATATCATTCTGCCACGGCAGCATCCATCTGTTTTGCTACCTGGGTTGGCGCGTCATCAAAGCGCCTAGTGTGCTGGGCTTTGTCCCTTGGGACTCAGGTTGAGGCCTGAAAGTGGAGTGAAAGAGTTCCCGGGACCGAAGCTTATAGTCTGGTCGGCGTTATCAAGACAGCTGTCGAAATGCTGTTTACTCGGACGGATGATACTTTCCATTGTAATGGCGATCTAAATTCCGCCGTCACGATATGTGGTTGGCAGCACACGAAATATGAGCTGGTTCGCCTGATGATCATGGCTGCTGGCCCCAACGCCCTGGGTCGCAGCGCGTTCTTCGTTTTTAGCCTGTTACAAAGTAGATCGTGGCCGTTTCCAGTTGGGTACCGAGCGTGCAGCAGCGCGAGGAGTCAATTCCAGACGGACACCGACACGGCGGGACGGTCACGGCCAAAAGGCACATGTCATTCTGCCAATTGGCAAGTTGTGATCCAGTCTACGAGGTTCCATACGGAGCACCTGCGGGCTCTTTGCAGGATCGCTGTGGAGCTCTAAGGCCCCTGGTTCCGGGCGGATGCTTGACGTGCGGCCGCGGGAGGCCCCGCTTCGATTCCAGTTTTGTGTTCCTACGTATACTTCAATTATGTACGGAGTAAGTTGTGCTGAATGCCCGCACCTCTTCGCCCTCAGGCCGCGGCGCTGCGGCAGCAACAAAGAAAGCCCCGGGACTGTCTGTCCATCGTCGGAAACACAAATCGAACCCCGCCGCATCTCCGCGGCACAGTTCGTAGCTGGCGTCGTCCCGTTGTGGCGTTGGTATCCCAGCCTTCGCAGTGGCCGTGTATCTTGACGGCGGTAGTAGTTATTGAATGCTCAACCTCAGGGATGTTCAAAAGTTCCCGTTGCAATTCCCCCCCCTTCCGAGTTCCGTCTCTCGCCATTTCGTGCTCACCCCATCAAAGTGGCCCAAGCCATCCCTGCCCCGCACCCGCACCGCTGAGCCGCTCTTGCCCCCTCCCAGACAGTGTTTTGGCAGGCCCAGAGGTCTGCACCCACAAGCCGATACCCAAGGCAACTGGTGCGCAACCACAGCAAGACTGCCTGCATGGTGCCAGTGTGCACTGCAGAGGCTCCACTATGTAGTGTGTAGTGGATGCTATCTGTCCCCGAGGTTACGCCCCATGCATAAGCATGCATCAAGTCGCGGGCACACTGGTGCTCGTGAAATAGCCCGAGGAACGTGAACCGCGAGGGGATCACCCCTTTCCCCGCAGCAAAGCGGAGGAGGAGGGGCCGTCGTCTTTGACATTTGTTGCTGCTTGTGTGGAGTAAAAAAGAGAGAGCTTGGACTCGCCGGGCCGTGCACTGGGATATTCTCGGAACCGGGATACTCTTGACAGCACGAATGCCAGGTTAGTTAACCGCCTGGCGCATCAGGGCCGCTGTCAACAGTCAAGCTCCCGGGGTGGGTTGTCGCAGCGGGGGGAAAAAGTGGAAGAGAGCACGGACGACATGGCTAGTCTGGGCTGTCTATCCCGGCATGGCGGGCAGGCCATACCAGAATTAATGAAACCAGCCTAGCCCGATTGCTTGCCCTCTGCGTCGCGAGAGGACCCCATCTCACACTCATCCCATCCCAGCTTTCCCCGTCGCCTGTTCGTAACTACCTCCCCACTCTCAACGTCCAGTTGTCCAGAGGAGACGCGAAACAAAACGAAACAGAAAAAAGTTTACGGCGACGGTGTACGCGCGATAGGCCTGCCGCACCGAGCGTGCGCCTGTTCAACACCGACACTGGCAGCCGTCACCGCGTCCTGGAGCTACTGACCTCCCGAGCTTCCAAATTGCGCAATTGCTCTGTGGTGCTACTGTCGAGACAGGAGCACCTTTCCGCCCTCTGTGCTGGAATATAGGAGCAAGCTAGGAACATAGCTCTCGAAAACCCGAGTCGGTTAGGTGCCCCACGAGACATTTCCGTTAAATGCGTCGCAACACCTAGGAGCCTTTTTCCAGGTTGCTCTTCGAACACAGGCCACCTCCCCAACAGCGTCACATGGAGGAAAGGCAACGACAAAGAAGTACACTAAGAGCTGTGGGACGCCCGTCGAAATAGGGACGCCGAGATGGAGATGGGGAGTACTAGGCCCAACGGGGCGCTGCCTGCGCAAAACGACGAGAGCAGCCAGCAGATGGGCAGGCGGCCAGTCAGCGGCTTTGAGGACTGGGGCCCGGCTATTGAGCCCAGCCCTGATGCTGAATCGGATTCAGAAGGTGTTCCCTGTTCCTTTGACACAGGGCTCGAGGTGGACGATGATGGCGATGTCGATATTGACGATGTCGATGTTGACGATGAAGACGATGACGGGCAAGCCCATAGCATCGTGGGCTACGCCAAAAGCACATATCCAAGGGCAAACCCCGCACATAGAGTGGAGCGGCCGTATCATAATGGAGAGGTGGATGATGGCACAATGTAGGTTCCTGGCCTTGAAAAGGGAAACTGGTGCCCCGAGTGCTAACACATATGTGGTACAGAGACTCGTCACGCACATTGTACGCTGAGGAAGTCGAATTTGTCACGGAGAATGGGAGGGAATACGTCGGCGATTACTTCCAACCTGTGGATCAGACGGAGCAAACTCGCCAATACGTCATGCATCAGGTATACTTGAAGCTCTTTGACCTCAGCCTCACAACGGTGCCGTTAGACGGTCCGACATACATATTAGACATCGGAACGGGTGTGGGTGAGTGGGCGATTGGTATTGCCGAGAAATACCCCGACTGCGAGGTATTTGGCACCGACATTGCGCCCATCCAGCCTACGCACCAGGTCCCCTTCAATGTCGAGTTTCATATTGAAAATGCTGAGGACGAGTGGATACGACCGGCCGACACAGTTGACCTAGTACATATACGCAACATGGCAGGTGCCATCTCTGATTGGCGCTTTGTCTACCAGCAAGCCTATAACTGCATCCGGCCTGGCGGCTGGTTGGAAGTTCTCGACTTTGACGACTACCATGCCGACAATAACTTCATGTCCTTCTATCCTCCCGGCTCCCCTATGCATACACTAGAGCGTGGGATCCAGGAAGCAGGACAAAAGGCTGGACGCCCCTTCGGCATCCAGCATATGAATCCCGACTTGCTTTCAGAGGCGGGGTTTGTTGACATCAATGAGGCCGTCCATGACTTGGGCATTGGGTCGCGTGAGAGTAGCAGTTACGGCAACTTCTGGCTGTTCTGTTACGTTACGGGCATCGAGACCTTTTGCCTGCGCCTACTGACCTCGGTGCTGGGCTGGGAAGCAGACTATGTGAGAGACCTTTGCACCAAAGCTGCCCAGGAGACGAGGGAGTTGTCTGAGAACCCGACAAAAGATGGATTTGCTGTCAAGCTACGCGTATTGACGGCCCGCAAGCCGCTAACCCCGAAACGAACAATGCCTCGGCAGTGGAACACGGCCAAGTCGTTGAACGAGAACGGCGAGATCAACGACTACAGTGGTGGTGACGATAGCACCATCGGGAGTCAGTCAGGGAGGACGCTGCGATCTGACGAGGCAGTCTAAAGCTACCAAAGGATGTTGTCTTTTTCTTTTGAATATACTTACCAACCACACCACTCATATATAGGCTGATATGCCCCTATTAACAAGGAGGACTCGCGGGAAAGATGGGCAACGGGACACAGGTTTACTATTCAGATTGGGGAGCTGGATGGAGGCGGAAAAGGAACGGCATCCTAGGATTCATGCATAGCGATTTTCTTTGTTGCAGAGGCAGTTGGGTTGCGGGGAGATTTATCCTCTTACTTTCCTATCCATATAGATACCCGAAGGTCCAGTCAAGCTCCTGGATGCTTATCAGTGCAGGGCTTGCTGCCAGTGTGGTGGGAAGAAATCTCAATGCCAATGAAACAAGTGCATCATTTTGTCTCGACGCCTCAGACCAGATGCACACACCACGAGCTCACTAAAGTCCAACTAGTCTGCACGTAGTAGAGGAAGCTTACTGCGTAGTACACCATGACAGTTTACGGCATATGTGGGTACTCTAGCTCTAAAGTTCTTCGGGCTGGGAGCTGCAAACAAAGTGATGTGACGACGTTTACTTGGGGGCTTGTGTGGGGAATGGTGGGGTAAAGTTAACTCTGTAAGGTAAGACACGCCGCACCCTGGAAGCTGCCTGTTTTGAGCACTGTTGCAGCTTCAACTCCGCAAAGCTCAACAGACCCAAACACGGGCCAAACAAAACCCCTCAACACCGGGCGACGGGCATCGAATACAACTCGAAGTTTGAGAGAACTGGCGGCGACTTTAACCCGACAAACAAAACGAAAATGAAGGCGGAGTGAGGCTCTCTGACGGATCGACGGAATGGCACTCGAGCCAACGAACGGCTTCGCCGTCAACGCGGCCGAGCTCGACGACGGAGCTCTCCCCATCTTCGACGTCCAGCGCGTAGACCTCCAGTTCCCCGTCGCCGCGGACTTCGTCGCCGCCCAGGTTGCCAACAATGTCCTTATGCTTGCCCTTGCCAACGGGCTCATCCTGCGCATCGATCTGAACCGGCCCCAAGATGTCGACGACATCCACCTCCCTAAGAAGACGAGCGAGGTTGGCGTCATCCGCCGCATGTTCCTGGACCCTACGGCATCCCATCTCATTATATGTACTGCCCTTGGCGAGAATTTCTACCTGCACTCGCAGTCGCAAAAACCCCGCGTGCTGCACCGACTCAAAGGCGTCCCCATCGAAACCGTTGCCTGGAATCCCGCGTTGCCAACGGCGTCAACCCGAGAGATCCTGATCGGCGCATCCGATGGGCACATCTACGAAGCATGCGTTGAAACGACCAAGGAAAAATATATCAAGTTGCTACATACATTACCCGATGGTCCCATCATGGGGCTGTGGGTCGACAATTTACTTGGCCATGCGGATATGCGCCGTGTGCTGGTGAGCACGCTAGGCAGGCTGCTTCACTGGGTCGGGAAGGTGGGCAAGAGCCACGATGGGAGTGCTTCCATCTTCACGAAGCTCTTTGAGTCGGAGCAACCCGTGCTTCATGAGCTGCCGAGACCCTCTTCCTCTGTTCCAACAGCCTCGGCGCTCGTAGTGTCCCCAGATCTCCCCGATGTATCCAGATTTCACGACCAACTGCCACCAGAGCGATCTTTTGCTTGGCTATCTTCGCATGGAGTATTCCACGGGAAGCTTCTTGTCAATCCTAGCACGTCGGGGCTCGGGATAAAGGTCTTCAACGAAGCCAAGCTTATCCCTAAAGCAAAGCTTGCCCGAGAGGAGACAGGACGGAGGCAATCATCTTCTGTGGACACCATTGATGCGATTGCACTCACACAATGGCACATCATTGCGCTGGTAGGACGCAGGATTGTTGGTGTGAACCAACTGACTGGGAAGACGGTCTATGATTTAGTCACTCTGAACCCAGGCCAAAAAGCGATCGGGCTCTGTGTTGATGTGCAAAAGAACACATTTTGGCTCTTTACACCAAACGACATCTTCGAGATTGTCCCCACAGATGAGGACAGGGACATCTGGAAGATTATGCTGAACTTGCAGCAATTTGATGCTGCGCAACAACACGCACACACCCCTGCCCAAAAGGATGAGGTTGCCATTGCATCAGGCAATCATCTCGTCACTAATGGGCAGTATCTCGAAGCCGCCGGTATCTATGGGAAGAGTAGCAAAGCTTTTGAAGAGGTGGCGCTTTGCTTCATCGACAATAACCAACCGGACGCGCTGCGCAAATATCTCCTCACGAAACTTGGGACTTTTAAGAAGACATCAGTCATGCAGCGTGTCATGATCGCAACTTGGCTGATAGAAGTATTTATGGCCAAACTGAACTCGCTGGACGACACCATCATTACTGGGGCGGAGCTGTCCGAGACGCTCAACACTGCCCAGACAAAGGACCAGCTGGGCGCTGTTCGGAACGAGTTTTACGAGTTTATCAACCGACATAAAAGCGACCTCGATCGAAAGACGGTCTACGATGTGATTAGCAGTCACGGTCGGGAGGAAGAGTTGCTTTACTACGCAGACGCAGTCAACGACTTCAACTACGTTCTGTCGTACTGGGTCCAGCGGGAGCGGTGGTCCGATGCGCTCAAGGTTCTCAAGAGGCAAACAGACGCCGAAGTCTTCTATCGCTATAGCAGTGTGCTTATGACGCATGCATCGACGGAGTTGGTGGATATTCTCATGAGGCAGTCCAACCTCGAGCCTCGAAATCTCATCCCAGCACTGTTTGAGTATGATCGTAACTTTAAGGGACCACAGTCGCAAAACCAAGCGGTACGGTACCTCCAGTATGTCGTCAACCAACTGGCATCAACAGATTCGGCAGTGCACAACACGCTTGTCTCGATTTACGCCTCTCACCCGTCGAGGGACGAGTCTGCCTTGCTGGCATATCTTGAGTCACAAGGCGACGAGCCGCGGTTTGATCCCGATTTTGCCTTGCGTCTCTGCATCCAGCACCACAGGGTCTTGTCGTGCGCTCACATCTACACCAGCATGGGCCAGTACGTCCAGGCTGTAGATTTAGCGTTGACTCACAACGAGATTGAGCTCGCATCCATCATTGCCAACCGCCCCATGGCGAATCCTCCGCTGCGTAAGAAACTGTGGCTTGCCGTGGCGAAAAAGGTTATCTCGCAGAGCAACGGCATCAAAGTGGCCATTGAGTTTCTGAAGCGGTGCGAACTTCTCAAGATTGAGGATCTGATCCCCTTTTTCCCCGACTTTGTCGTCATTGACGACTTCAAGGATGAGATTTGCGCAGCTCTTGAGGATTATAGCAGGAATATTGACGGGCTACGGAGAGAGATGGACGAGTCGAGTCAGACGTCGGCGAATATCAAAGTGGATATTGCAGCGCTCGAGCATAGATATGCCATTGTGGAGCCGGGGGAGAAGTGCTACGCGTGTGGCCTGCCGCTTCTGAGTCGCCAATTCTTTGTGTTTCCCTGCCAGCACGCCTTTCATTCAGACTGTCTGGGCCGGAGAGTGCTGGAGCAGGCCGGGCCGGCCAAGGCGAAGAGGATACGTGAATGCCAGATCCAGGTCAGCAAGGGGTTGGTGAGCGGGGCAAAGAGGGAAGCCATGGTTGCCGAGTTGGATCTTTTGGTTGCTTCGGCCTGGTTAGTCTTTTGTTCGAGTTGTTGAAGATGAGAAAGTGCTAACAACGATGCAGTATACTGTGCAGCGATTATGCAATTCGGAGGATAGACGAGCCTTTTGTCAAAACGGAGGAGGACCTTACAGACTGGGCCTTGTAAGGCCAGACTGGATTGGGGGGAACCATGATGTGTTGTATATAACATGGTGGCAACAGCGAAGGAATAGACCGACCCCAATACCCATGATGTTCTTCGCCGCAACTAAGATGCTAATTTCGTGTCCGGTTAATTAAGGACATGATACATTAAAAGGTACATTCCGTAACGCCCAGCGTGGACCTCGTCAGCATGAGGATAGAGACGATAACTCCGTATAAACCTAATACCTCGGCGAAGATGAGGATGAGAACCATCCCGACGTAGAGACGGGGCTGCTGTGTGCTGGCGCGGACTTGGGACTAAGATGTTAGCACACATCTACAGCAAGTAAACATGACAGACATAAAAGAAACGGAATCAAACCCACCACCAGCATCACCCACAATCCCAATCGCAAACCCTGCCGCTAACCCACATAACCCAACCGCCAGGCCCGCCCCCAGCTGCAGAAACCCCGTATGCAACGCCATCTTCTCAACCAAACTCCCCGAGATGATCACGCTCGCCACGAGCCCGTAGATACTCAGAATTTGCGCCATGATAGCGCACAGCGTGTTCTGCATTAGCCGGTCCGGGCGGATTACGCCGGAGGAAAATATCGCGCCGGCGGATTTGGCAGTGCCGTAGGAGGCGCCCATTACGGTGAAGACTATGGAGAAGGTGCAGCCCATGGCGCCAAAGAAGGACTAGATCGGAAGGGGATTGATTAGGGAGCGGGAAGGGTGGCACACAAGGCGGGGGGGAGGGGCGTGACGAACGGCATAGACGGGACTGTGATAGGTTAGAGGGTTAGTGAGTGAGGTTAAGATGGGATGAGATGGGAGGAAAGGGGATATACCATCTGTCGAGGTTGATGGAGTCCATTTTGGCTTGCAAAGGTGGGGCGTTGGTGGGAGGTGAGCTCGATGAGTAGCCCGGACGAGGAACGGTGAGGTTACGATGTCCGGAAAGACAGCACCGGTTGAGAGAAGAGTCTCAGCCGCAATGAACGCAGCAGAGAATGAATGGAGTGCAAAAAGAGAGACACACGGAGGCATAGACAACATCAAAACCAATCTGTCATTCCGTGACAGCTCAGCTGAAATGTTGACCACATGCACTGGCAGCGAACGGCCCAGACAAATAAGTAGCGACGGGTAAATGATCCCACCGGGCAGCCTGCTCAATCTGGCCCACCTGTCTTGACAACTGGGACCTCAAGGAGAGCGAAGCGTCTCTTCAAGGCACGCGTACGTACATTAATACGCGGACAGCCAGGAGCAGCTGACGAGTCCCGACTCTGAATCCCATACCATGGAGGGGCTGAGCGCACTGTGTGTGATTGGGCACGTCCCGAACCATTACTTGGCTGGACAAGGTGCCGCTGTCGCAATTATGATTCTTTGATAAAAATGACCGACGGCTGAGGTGCTGGGCATTGATCTAGTGTACGAAGTACATAGGCGTAGATCATCTTTATCAAGGTTAAGCACCCGACATTCTCGGAGACATGTGGGTCCCTCCCCCGGTGACTTTCACGCCATTGTTCAGATCCGGGGGCTAGGGTCGCCAAGGTCCGCTTGCAGAAGAAGCCGGGCGACCGGCCGAGTGGAGGGGGAGAAATTGGGTCGTTCAGGGCGATGACGTGATGATTTTACGCTACAGTCCCGAGTGGCTTTGGTACCTACGTATGGAGGCTGGAAGACCCTCTCTAGCGGAGTTTAATTCGTTGACCAGCGTCTCGGACGCCATGAGAGTTGCAATCGACTATATGGGCTCTTTTTTCATCAAAAGTCAATCAAAGAGGAAACATGTTTAGCTCAGTATCTAGACTTTGGCACTAATGAAGCCAGTCACCCAGAAAAAGGGTCCCTCGAAAGCGACCAAGTAGCGTCAAGTCGGCTGGCATGGAATTCGATGCAGAGAATGGGCAAATCGCTGCCGAAACTGTCACACGTGTATCAGATCCTCGGTGGATCAGGGGTCGGCTTTTGTCCTGGAACGTGTGGCTTGGCGCCCATATGGGTTTCAAGTTGGGGGTTTGCCTCAACCAGGCTTCAATTTCATCCCATTCTCACTTCCCGTCTTGCGAAGAAAGACAAAACGCGCAATGCCAACAGGCGCGCGGTGAAAATCCGTTGGGTCCCGCTGCGTTTAGCCAAGTGGGGGGTGTCTCTCCAACACTACGATGGGTAAAAGTTGTTTGTGGTCTCCAGCTGCACCCCACCAAAGAGGCCGCGCGTCATCCACGGCCGTTGTTGGCCGTTGTTGGCCGTTTCCAGCTACGTAGGCCGACACCGCGCTGCTCGCAGATGGTTTCCAGCGCATCAATATCCGTACAGCCCTTTCTTTGAAAAATAAAAATAAAAACAAGGCCCGGTGAACCCCCAGAGTGCAGTGGCAGTGTTGCGTAGCGCCAAGGGTGCGATTATCGATAATCATCAATGCCTCTCGAGGGTAGTTGTAAGAAAGCTAGCCTGAGACGCTGAAACGGTCTTGGCATTGCCACAGTTCGGAGCCATCCGACACCGTCGATGTGCTCGGTAAAGCGGCTCTTTGCCCAGCACATAGCTCCCCTGTCCGTGGATCTGTTTGGATTCTTGGAGCCTTGGTAAACTTGGGCCTTTCGGCTCGCACATATCCAGCTCCGCATTGGAGCATTGGTTAGGTGATGCTTGGGTGCTTGAACCCTTTCCCCCCGATGCAGAGACTGGGTCTATTTCTCAGAGTGTCTCGTCCCTTTTTCTTCTTGTTTTTCCCACCTCTTTGTTAAGTCGGCCCGCACTTTCCTCACTCCTCCTCCCTGCCGAGTCTCCTCTTCCCAGCCCGTTTTGGTTTTGGTCGCTTGTTTGGAACTTGCCACCCCGAGGATTCCCCTCGTTCCCTAGGGAGGCGCCGACGCAAAGGCTCCTGCTGCGCTTCCCCGAACCAGATCCGGAAGCAACAGCGACTTGCACTCACTTGACTTCGGACCGCTGGGGCATGACGAATCACCAACATCACATCGCCCCCGTCTTAGTCTGCCACTGGAAACGAGCATCCTTCCTCGTTCTTATACCACAGTTGTTTGGCGTCATCGCTTTCACAACTCTTGTCCCTCATGTTATAGCAGCGGACTCACTCAGTTTCTTTCTTTTTCAGTCTCTCGCTCTCCCTGAACCGCTAGGCTGTGAAAGGCTTCCGCTCGTTTTCGTATCAGTAAGGGGGGGAAATAATGAGGACCTCGACGATGTTGGCCGTAGGGGCCCCCCTATTCTCGCTCACAGAAGGATTGGCTATGGCACCAAGAATAAATGAGCCAAGAGTAGTATCACTCAACACTGCGAGGCGACCCGTCCTGAGCCCGATACACAGGGACAAGCTCCGGAGGAGAGGGAACGTCGAGGTTGGCCTAGACAACGAGGTAAGATTGGCACATGGTATTGCAGAGCGAAGCAGCTAACAATGATCTCAGGAAACTTTATACTTCATCAATGGCACTATTGGCACACCCCCGCGCAATGTGAGGTTACACATCGACACGGGCAGCAGTGACTTGTGGGTCAACACACCCACCTCATCTCTGTGCTCAGAGCAGTCTCGGCCGTGTCAGTTTGCGGGGACGTACTCGGCAAATGCATCATCGACATATCGATATATCGGCAGCTGGTTCAACATCTCATATGTCGATGGCTCAGGTGCGAGTGGTGACTATGTATCGGACACCGTCGCATTTGGGCCTGCTACTCTCAAGAGATTACAGTTTGGCATCGGATATACGAGCAGCAATGCCCAGGGTATTTTAGGCATTGGCTACCCTATCAACGAAGTCCAGGTCGGTCGTGCCGGACTTCAGCCCTACCCGAACCTCCCCGCTCAGATGGTGGCGGATGGGTTGATCCAATCCAACGCTTACAGCCTCTGGCTGAACGACCTTGACGCCAACACGGGGAACATACTCTTCGGCGGTATTGACGACCAGAAATTCATCCCCCCTCTGCAAACTCTCCCGATCCAGCCTGAGCGTGGTTTCTTCGCCGAGTTTCTCATCACTCTTACTAACATCGAGCTCGGCGGCTCGTCAGTAGTCTCGGGTTACGACCTCGCCCTTGCCGTGCTTCTCGACACGGGCTCCTCGCTCACCTATCTCCCGGACGACATAGTGCAGACCATCTTCAGCGCGGTCAGCGCCCAGTACGACCCGAGCAACCAAGCCGCTTACGTGCCGTGCTCACTTGCCAATGAGAAAACTAATCTTCGCTTCGCCTTTTCCGGCGCAGTCATCGAGGTGGAAATGAACGAGATGGTCCTGGACATGTTCACCTCCAGCGGCCGCCGTCCCACCTTTCAAAATGGCCAAGCTGCCTGTCTCTTTGGCATCGCACCCGCGGGACAGGGCACTAACGTCATGGGAGATACCTTTTTACGGTCCGCCTACGTCGTCTATGATTTGGCCAACAACGAAATTTCTATGGCGCAGACTCGCTTCAATACCACAGCCTCGAATATCCTCGAGATTGGCTCCGGTTCTGGCTCGGTCCCTGGCGCCACAAAGGTGACGAACCCCGTCACTGCGACCCAGGGCATATCCGCGCCTGGCGTGGTCAACGGTATTGGTAGGAACGCAGCGCCCGGTCTGGGTCTTGGTTCAGGGAGTGGTGCCGGCATCCTAGGAGTTTTGGTGGCAGGCGTGGCCACCTTATTGGTTGCTTTGTAAACACACCATCACAGACATTGTCTGCATGGGTTTCTGCATTATCCCCGGATATGGAAAGGAGGCGGTGTCGCTCAACATTACTATATTGCATTGTTTACTCTGCATAGGGTAGGCGTTTTTGGTGTCATGTCTCTGTAGGGATGGGATCGCATGGTATCGGGATTGTGTTGGTCACGATCATTACCCTGGGCTGGGGAGAATAGGCTCTGAAGCTAGGATAGCATGGGATAAGGCAAGCATACACCCCACTGGGAGGGTTGAATTAACTTTGTTTCTGTGTTACTGGCTGCGTGGTCGACTTTGTCGTGACCGTGGGCAATTTGGTTTGGAGATTGAGTTGAAGCGCCGATTGTTACTAGTGGAACAAATCAACATAAGTGCTCTCAGCACTAGTTGTTGAGCCACTTACCCATTGGGGTGTCTTCTCCCGTAGGTATGTAGGGGTATAAAAGTGATGGTAAGAGGTGATGAATTGGGTAGTGTGCTGGGTGGCTGTTCTGGTGGCCTAAATACTGGGTGTGGGCTAGTGATTGCGTCATTACTCTTCCATCGTGCCTTCTATGAGCCCAACAGGTATGCAATCCTCATCTCTGGGTGGTCGCCTGGATTCCAACGTAAAGTAAACAACAGCAGCCAAGCCAGCAGTATTATCAACCTCGAATCCCTGTTCACATCGCTTTACTCCCAAGTAGTGTAGAACCATCTCATGTTCATGTCCTACAAGACCATATCTTGCTATGCCGTCATATTCATGATATACACAATCCAATCTAGCTGTACAGTCTCCCCTTCTTCCATATTTGTCTCTCCATCATTCATTCCACATTTCGTATACTCTGTGCATACTCTGTGTTTTGTTGCTGTGTACTGTGGTTGTACTGCGTGCAAATGCCCCATGTTTGAGTCGATGCCATTCATTCATCCGTTTGCTAACCATTTGACGAAGGAAAAAGTAGGTGGGTAAAAAGCTGTTTGAGGCAGAAGAGAAGATAAAAAATGGTATAATCTCACCATCACCCTGTGAAGAGAGCCACCAGTGAAATGAAGGTGTTGGACTTGGTATCGGATGTTGTGTCGCGCTATTGTTGGAGTGTGGCCGCTCAGAAGCTGAGTCCACGCATCCGACTCAGCTTTGGAATGACCAGGTTCCAACAGTGGCAACACACCAGCTCCAATGCCAAGTCCAACCTTAAACCCAATCCCGACAATATCCATCCAACCTTGGCGTCCATCAAACCCGAATTCGCTCCATATCGAACATCGACGGAATTCAACCCACACCAAGACCGCTCAGTTGCCCTGAGCAGGTGTCAAGAACGGACTGAGCATTAGGTCATCCGCACTGGGACGTTTGTTGTGATCAATCTCAAAGGTTTGATTGAGGAAATGTTTGGCCTCGTCGCTCGCATGGTCGGGGATCGTGGGTGTCGCCTTGGCACCGCCAATCTTGAAGATAGCTTGGAGTTGTGTGCAGTCAGGGAAGGGATGTGTGCCTGTCATCATCTCTACGACCAAGCACCCGAGCGACCAAATATCGGCCTTGCGGGTATACGACGTCTGCTTGACGACCTCGGGCGCCATCCAGAAGACGGATCCCTGCAGGGAGGGTCGGTGCTTGTTGTTATTGGCGCCATTGAGAATATTGGTAGCCTCAAGCTTCTTGGAAATACCGAAATCAGAGATCTTAATAGTGCCCTTGTTGTCCACAAGGATGTTGGCGCCCTTGATGTCGCGATGGATAATGTCCCGGTTGTGGAGATACGAGAGTCCGTTGAGAATCTGCTTGACAAAGCTGCGAACAAGCGGCTCCGGTAGCGCACCGTACGAATTGAGCATAGTCTGGACGGAACCGCCTGGGACATACTCGAGAAAAATATTGAGATACTCAGCCGAAGAGCCGCAGCCCAAGTACTGCACAATGTTGGGATGGCGAAGATCGCGGAGGAGGCTGATCTCACGCTTCAGCGCCTCAATCATGCTCTTCTTTCTCGAGTCGCTCTGGCTGTTGGAGTTGGCGTTGGGAGCTTCCACCTGCTTGACAGCAAGGAGTTCACCCGTCACAGCATGAAGAGCAAGATACACGCAGCCAAAGGAGCCCTGGCCAATCAGGGCTCCCTTCATCCACTTGCTGTCATCCCAAGACTCGCCAGCGAGGAAGCTCTGCAGCTCCTCATCGGCATCCTCTCCATCTTCATTCAAAATCTGATTAGCATCCTGGAGGGACGTTCCGGAACCGCCAGATCCCAAAGTACTCTCTCCGTCGTAGTAGCTGTGACGAACAATGTTCCCATCAGGATCGGTGACGCTGACGGCGGCTGTGTCGGAGCCGCTGTCGGCAAACGACACATATGACTTGCGGTTCGGCTCAATAGGTGATGACTCTTCTTGGAGAGTGTCGAGAACCGAAGAGGCAATTGAATCACGGTACGCAAGGTTTGTCCTGCCCTGCTGAGGACGAACCCGAGCAATCTGATTCGAGGCTGTCAGCCAGCTGTCGGCGATGGTCGGGATTGGTGGTGCATCCTGTATGCTCGAAGCAAAGCTCATGGTGCTGGCAACGCTGAGTCGGTGGTTGGGATTCACTCTGCTGAGACGCTGAGATCGCCGCATGGACATACGTGCTGTTCTATCAATGGCCTCGCGGGAGTGGTCAGGGAAGTAGCTAGTGAGATCCGAGGCGATGAGCTCGCTCGGAGGTCTCAGGCCGCCGAACTGCCGGAGGAGTTTCCGCCGCGGCACTGCCTGAGTTTCAGACCCCTTTTCTAGGTCTCTGGTAGTATTCTGAATAATTCTGTCCCGGGTCTCCCGGTCCTGATACGAATGAGGCGAGAGAGGAGGCTGAAACTCAGGC
>Ga0247760_1001295_pt1 | contig 23727 bp, 23 predicted proteins | sample UWRJL171409R4_FD_179936 | JGI IMG/M metagenome (GOLD analysis project Ga0247760, IMG submission 179936) | Plant litter microbial communities from Arlington Agricultural Research Station in Wisconsin, United States - UWRJ-L171-409R-4 | ecosystem: Environmental > Terrestrial > Plant litter >... | reverse complement strand
TTCTATCTTGCGCGGGCTCGCGTTCGCGTCGAGCGCGTGCAGGGTGCGCTCGAGGATCGCGAAGTGTGTCAGCAGTTGGCGCGTGCGACGCGTGTCTTCAGCGGCGATGTGCCGGGTTTGCTTGAGCGTCTCGAGCGCGCGTAAAGTGATGTCACCGAGATTGCCGATCGGTGTCCCGACCAGGTAGAGCTTGCCGGCCAACGCGCTCGCCGACCCGCTCAGCCGCCGCCGACGCCAACGGCGTCGCCGAAATTTGCCCGCAGATGATCGCGCAGCTTGCCCATCAGGCGCGCCTCGAGTTGGCGCACGCGCTCGCGCGAGACTCCGAACTGATCGCCGAGCTCTTGCAAGGTGAGCGGCTCGTCTGCCACCACGCGCTTGTCGAAGATTTCGATGTCTTTGCCGGTGAGCTTGGTTCTAAATTCGTTCAATTGCGCGTGCAGCAGCTCGGAGAACTCCGTGCCTTCGGCGATCTGGTCGGGCGTGGCGTTGCTCGACGGCATCAGCTCCAGGCGCGTCGTGGAGCGCCCGTCGGCTTCGTTGACGGTTGCGTCCAAGGAGGCGTCGGCGCGCGCCAAGCGGCGATCCATCTCCGTGACTTCCGATTCGGCGACGTTCAAGCGCTTGGCGATTTCGGCGTGGCTGGGCTCGATGCCCATCGCGGTCAGGCGCGCTTTTTCCTTGTTCAAGTTGAAGAACAACTTGCGCTGAGCTTGCGTGGTGCCGACCTTCACCAAACGCCAATTGTTGAGGATGAAGCGCAGCATGTAGGCGCGGATCCACCACGCCGCGTAGCTCGATAGCTTCACGCCGCGGTACGGGTCATAGCGCTTCACGGCTTGCATCAAGCCGATGTTGCCCTCTTGCACGAGGTCCATCATGTTCCGGTACGCGCGCCGGTACTCGTAGGCGATCTTCACCACCAAGCGCAGGTTGGCGGTGACCAGGCGCGCGGCGACGTTGCGATCCTCGGTCTTCTGATACTGGACGGCCAGCGTGTGCTCTTCGTCGGCCGAGAGCAGCGGGTGCCGTTGCACTTCGCGCATGTAGGCTTGCAGCGCGTCGAACTTGGCCAGGCCGCGCTCGTCCGCGTCGCTGTCGGTCTCGCGCTCTCTGTCTTCGGCGAGCTCGACCTCCTCACCCGGCTCGCGCTCTTCGTCCGCGTCCGCTTCGTCGGGGTCGACGACCTCGGCTTCGGTGTCGAAGACGGCGCGATCGTCGCCGAGCACTTCCGGCTCTTGGTCGTCCGAGTCGGCGTTCGAGTCCTCGCCGCCCTCTTCGGCGCTGGCGGCGCCTTCCGCGCGGTCCGATTGGTCTTTGCGCCCGCGCGGGCTGCGCGGGCTGGCTGCTTTCGCGCCTGCCTGCGGTTTGGCGCGTTTCTTTGCGTCTGCTTTGGCTGTCACGTTGGTGCTCGAGGCCGCTCTGGGGCGCGTGCGTGCGACCTGGCAACCGCGGCAGAGCGTGTGCCGCTCGCCCCGCGTCGTCAAGGGAACGCCGGGGATCTGCTAGGTTTTCGCGCGCGGGAGGCTGGGCGATTCGCTAGCCAGGAAAAAGTGTGGGAGACTTTTGTGGAAATCTTGGTTGAGGGGCCAATGAAATCTATTTCTGTTTCCAGTAATTTCACGCGACGCGCCGAGGAGCTTCGAGCCTTCGTCGAGCCGAATGCGAACGAGCTACACCGCGCCGAGACGGAGCGCATGGCATCGCTCGGCATTCTGGCGGCAGGCGTGGCACACGAGATCAACAACCCGCTCTCCTACGTCCTCGGAAGCTTGGATCTCGGCTTGCGTGAGCTGCATGGGCTGCAGGTGTTACTCAAGGGTCACCCGCACGAAGAGCTCGATCACATCTTGGGCGCTGTGGCAGCACTGGACAGCGCTCGAGAGGGCGCTGAACGCGTGCGCAATATCGTGCGCGACCTGATGGATTTCTCGCGAGCGACGCCCGGGGAAGGCGACGCCGTAGACGTCGAGGCGATTTTGGACGCGACGATCCGCGTAGCCTGGAACGAGGTTCGGCATCGAGCGCGCCTGATCAAGCGCTACTCGGGAATTTCGCGCGTCGTCGGCGATGAAGCGCGCCTGGGTCAGGTGTTTCTCAATTTGATCATGAACGCCGCGCAGGCGATCGAGGGTGATCCGTCCGTGAACGAGATCTCGATCAGCACCAGCGCCGCTCATGGTTGTGCCGTGATCGAGTTCTCCGACACGGGCGGCGGCATTAGCGATCAAGATTTGCCGCGGATTTTCGACCCTTTCTTCACGACCAAGGTGGCCGGCGCGGGCACTGGTCTGGGTCTTGCAATCTGCCGCGGCATCCTGACCGCGCTGGGCGGCGAGATCTCCGTGTCGACCGAGCCTGGCCGTGGTAGCACTTTCAGAGTGGTTTTGCCGTTCGCGTCAGAGGAGAGCGCGTCTTCGCGCGCCGTGGTGGAAGCTCCGCCTCAGGAGCAGCCAGCACCTTCGCGTATTCTGATCATCGACGACGAGCCGCTGCTCGGTCAAACCCTGCTGTACGCCTTCAAGGGTCGTCACGACGTCAGCATCTGTACCAGCGGTCGCGAGGCGCTGAGCCGCCTCGAGACCGATTCGAGCTTCGATCTGGTGCTCTGCGATCTGATGATGCCGGACGTGAATGGCGCGGCCGTCTATGCGTCCGTCAAGCGCGACCACCCGGAGCTGGCAGAGCGCTTCGTGTTCATGACCGGCGGAGCCTTCACCACGCGCGCGCGGGAGTTCCTCGCGCAGCACCCCGGCGCCCAGTTGGAGAAGCCCTTCAACATCGCGGATATCGAGAAAATTTTGGGCCAGTTTGCGTCGTCCGCCACGAGCGCGGCGGCGGTTCCCGTCACCGTCCGCTAACTGCCGGGTTCGCTGTCGCGCGCCCACTCACTAGTGGCGTAGCGAAACCTTGTGTCCGGGCACCGGTGTCTCTCCCAGCAGCACCAGGCTATCGAAGCTGGCCTTGGACAATGTCTTCGCCGACGCGGTCAGGTCATAGGCGAGACCCCACTCCACGCTCGGCCCGACCGAGACGAACAGCGTGCTGGATTGCTTGCAGCCCTTGGCGAAGCGCTCGATGTTGTCACCGGTCATGCTCAGATCGGGCCCGGCCATGCCTTTGCCATGTTTGGTGGCTACGCCGCCGGAAAGCTTCCACACCGCGGTGCCGCGATCTTCGAGCACCATTGCGACCACGCTGCAATCGGGCACGCTCTTCAGCGATAGCTCCGGGCTGAAGGATAGGCTCGGAGCGAACTCCTTGCGGGTCTCGGTCTTGATCAGCACGTGCTTGGCGCCGAGCTTTCCGAGCTCGTCGATGAACGCGATCACCCACGGCAACTTGGCGCTGCGATCGACGATCAACGTCGCGTCGTTGCCGCTGACGTACTTCTCGGTCGGCTTGAGGAGGTTGATCAGGTTCGTGCGCCCGTCCCGCTGATCGAGCAACGCTCGCTCGAAGCCGACCTTGGCGCTCAGCGTGTCGATCTCGAAATCGGGGGGGCCGGCGGGCTTGGGCGCGGTGGTTGCGGTGGGCGCGACCGTCGCTTCCGGTTTGGGCGCGATCGGCTTGGGCGCGTCATCGCAAGCGACGACCGCCGCTAGTAGTCCCAGCGCCGTGCCAGCCTGACGCGCCCTGAAACTCATCGTAAATCCTCGCAAATTCCAGTGCTCGCCGCGAGCGTGATGGAAGACACGCAGCGACCGGTGGCCGAGTTGACCGGGATGTCACAGACGTTGGTCGTGCAATCCTCGTCCTTGGTACAATCTTCGGCGCTGACGCGCGCCGTGCATTTGCTTTCGGTGCACGCGAGCCCGGTCGCGCACTCGAAGTCGGCAGCGCAGGTCTTGCCGATCCCCTTGCTCTGCACGCAGGCCTCGTCCACGCCGCAATAGTAACCGGGGTTGCAGGCATCGCCCGGCTTGGAGCAGGAGTCGCCGTTCTCCACCAGGGTGGGGATTCGACAGCTGCCTTCGCCGCTCTTCAGCACGCACAGGTAATCCTTGAGCGTGTCGCAGTCGTCGTCGCTGGTGCAGCCTTCACCCTCGCCCTGCGGGCCCTTGATCAAGTGGTTGCACGGATCGCCGCGGTGACGCACGGTCGCGATTTCGAGCGCCGTCAGCCGCGCGTCGCTGTACGCCTTCTGCACGGCGCTCAGGCATTGCGAGGCCTTCTGTGAGCTGTAGCCCTTGACGGGCAGGAGCCCCTCACAAAATGCTCGCTGACTCAGGACGCAAGTGTCGGTCAGCTCGGCGGTCAGCTTGTCCTCTCCGGAACAAGCGAGCACGACCGCTGACGAACAGGCGGCCTTGCCCCAGTTGGTGCAGAAGCCGCTCACGCTCGCATTCGGGTCAGCCGCAGTCTCGCTGCTCGAACAGCCCCCGGTACCGAACAAACACCACAAAACGAAGCTAATTTTCAGGCCCTGACCGATCATCCACGCAAGATACACGACCCGGGGTGAGCCCCGAAGTCTTTGGCGAGCCGTGTTCGCCGAAGGCGGGGGTAGACTGCGTTCGACCTGCGATGGTGCCGCCCAGTCTTGCTCCTCCGACGAAGGAAATTCCAACAAGGCTGCAAGCCGTGTTGTTCTGGTTGATGGCCCTGATTGCGGTCTTGGTGACTGGCGTCGGGGTGGGCGCGACCGCCGCGGTGTTGGCGGTGCGCGCTGGTTTGCCCGTAGATCGCGCGCTTTCGTTGGTCACCGATCCGCGCTCGTCCCCGCTGGTGACCAGCTCGACTTGGATCGCGGTCTCGATCGCCGTCAACGAGCTGGCTGTGGCGATTACGCTCACGCTTTGGATCGCCCGCCACCGTCCTCACATCGGTCACGTTTTCCCGATCGGTCACCCAACGCTGCGCACGATCTGCGCCGGGCTGCTGATCGTGTTCGGCTTCGGTCCGCTGGCGGAATTGGCCGGCGAACTCGCGTTTCGCTTTTTGGGCCGCGAGGTCAACGCCGAGCGCTTGGTCGTGGCCGTGTCGCAGAACGCCAGCAGCGGAGGCTTGGTGGGGGTGCTGCTGGCCGCAGCCGTGCTGCCCGCGGTGGTGGAAGAGCTGATGTTCCGAGGCCTCGTCACGCGCGCGTTCGAGAAGCGATCGCACGCCGAGATGGTGCTCGTGCCGAGCCTGATGTTCGGGCTGTTTCATCTCGAGCCCACGCAGATCGCCGGCACCGTGGTCCTGGGCATCGCCTTTGGCCTGACGCGCCTGTACAGCGGGTCGCTCGTACCTTCGATCATCGGGCATGCCGCGTACAACGCGGTGGTCATCTTGTCCGTGCGATTTCTAGGGCGGATCGGCGACCATGGCCTGCACTTCGGGCGCGTGGCGGTCGGTCTGGGCGTGGCAGCGCTGGGCACGCTGCTGATGGTGAGCTCTCCGGCGAAGCTGATCCCCGCGCTTCGCCATCGGAGCTAGCGAGCATGTTCACGCGGCGGCAATGGCTCGCGTCGGCACTCTTACTCTCGGCCCAATCCACGCGCGCAGGTGACGAAGCGCCGCTGCTCGTGCGCGAGCTCAGCGTGCCGAACCCCGGGAGGTTCGGCCGGAAGTGCCTCTTACTTCGGCCCGCGCGGGTGCCGGAGACCGAACCGCTACCGCTGGTCGTGTTGTTTCACGGTCTGGGTGAGACCAGCAGCGAGGCGCTCGGCATTCGCGCTTGGTACGACCGCTACGGGTTGCCGCAAGCGTACGCTCGCTTGAGCTCGCCACCTTTGGTGCGCACCCTGCCGCGCGAGCGCTACCTGAGCGACGCTCGCTTGCTGGAGCTCAATCGCGAGCTCGTCGCGCGGCCCTTCCCCGACCTGGCGCTGGTTTGCCCGTTCACTCCCAACGTGTTCAAGCAGCATCCGAGCGCGCCGTTTCTGGATCGCTATGCGGACTACATCGAGCAGGCGCTGTTGCCCGCGGTGCGTGCGGCGACGCCTATTCTGGCTGGCTACGAGCGCTGTGGCACGGCCGGCGTGTCGCTCGGCGGCTACGTCGCGCTCGAGGTTTTTCTGCGAAAACCTGCGCTATTCGCGGCACTCGGCTGCGTGCAAGCGGCGCTCAGCAGGGCCGCTACCGAGCACTACACGCAGCGTTTGGTCGAGCTTTCGAAAGCAGCTGGCCCGCGCGCCATTCAGCTGGTGACTTCGGGCTCCGACCCATTTCGAGACGCCACGCTGCGCCTTTCGAAGCGCCTTGCGGAACGCGCCATCAGCACGACTTTGCAGGATCCCAGCGGCCCGCACGATCAGCGATTCTTGCGCGAAGTGGCCACGCTCGAAATGCTGCTGTTCCAAGCGCGCACCTTGCACGTCTAGCTAGCCGGTGTAGCTTCGCTCCGTGATTGGACGTGTCGCGCGGCGAGTTCTGGGCAGTGCAGCCGGCGCGGTGGACCGCGCGGCGACGCTCGCCGTGCAAGCACGCAACAACGTTCGGCGTTCCACCGCCAAAGCGGAGTCGACTGGCGTCGAGCAACGCGTGACTTTGCTGCAAGGCTTCGCCGAGTCGTATCCAGACTCTCTGGGCGACGATTTTTTCTTGCCGCCTCGCCGCATTTCGCCGGTCGCGCGCGAGCTGCCGAACGAGCTCGGCTTTGCGCAGGCCTTGGATTTGTCCTGGGCCAGCGATTATCCGCCCTTCGTGCCGGCCGTCGCCGAGCGCTACGCGCGCACCACCGAGAACCACGCCGCCGGGGTTCGGCTCTTGGCGTCTGGCGAGAAGCGACCGGTCGCCATCCTGATCCATGGTTACATGGCGGGCAGCTACCAGGTCGAGCAGCGCCTGTGGCCCATGCAACGTCTTCGGCGCAGCGGCTACGACGTGGCTCTGTTTACGTTGCCGTTCCATGGTGTGCGCGCGAGCGCAGCGCGCCGTGGCGCGCCGGAGTTTCCAGGAGCCGATCCGCGCTTCAGCAACGAGGGCTTTCGGCAGGTCATCTCGGATCTGCGAAATTTCGTGTACTGGCTTCGGGAACAAGGTCACCCCGAGATCGGCGTGATGGGCATGAGCCTCGGGGGCTACACCGCTGCGCTGCTGGCTACCGTCGAGGCAGGCCTCTCGTTTTGTGTGCCCGTGATCCCGCTGGCCTCTTTAGCCGACTTTGCGCGTGAGCAAGGCGAGCTCAGCCGCGCGCCGGAGGTGGAGGCTCGCGAGCACGCCTTGCTGGAACGTATTTATCGCCTGGTCAGCCCGCTCGAACGCCGGCCGCTGATCGCTCCCGCCCGCACCTTGGTGGTCGCCGCCAAGGCCGACCGCATCACCCCGGTCGCCCACGCCCGAAAGCTCGCGGCGCACTTTGGCTCGCAGCTGGTGTCCTGGCACGGCGGTCATTTGCTTCAGCTGGGCCGAAACGCAGCTTTCCGGCGTGTCGAAACCCTACTTCGTGAAGTGCGGGGACGCCCGATTTAGCGGGGTTCTTCCTAGGCAAGGTCGGAAACATTCGACATACGTAGCCTCCGGGCCACATCGGCCGCCCGGCGCCCGCGAAGTCCCCTTGGCTCGCCACCTGGATCGAGGTTAGAGGAGCTCATGCGCGGCTACTATCGGCACACGAAAATCATTGCGACCGTCGGACCTGCTACCGAGAGCGAAGAAAAGCTCGGGCAGCTCATCACCTCCGGGGTCGACGTGCTCCGACTCAACATGGCCCACGGCTCGGGTGACTGGGCCAAGACCCTGATCGCGCGCGTGCGCAAAGTCTCGAAAGATCTCGACCGCCACGTGGCGGTGATGATGGACGTCAAAGGTCCGGAGATCCGGACCGGCGTGGTCGAGACGCCAATCGAACTCGCCGTGGGCGATCTGTTCGAGTTCTACACGGACGCGCCCACTCCCGGGATGCGTGGTGTGTCGGTCAACTATCCGGGGCTACCGACGGACGTGTCGATTGGCGCGACGATCTTGGTCGACAGCGGCTTGATGCGCTTGGAGGTGCAAGACCTCGATGCGACGCACGTGCGCTGTCGGGTGCTCACGTCGGGCAAGCTCGGCTCGCGCCGCCACGTCAACTTGCCTGGCATGATGGTGAACCTGCCGTCTTTGACGGAGAAGGACGAACGAGATCTACGCGCCGGTGTGGAGGCGGGCATCGACTTCGTCGCGCTCTCGTTCGTGCGCAAGAGTGACGACATCCTACGGCTGCGCGACTTCCTCGACAGCTTGGGCTCGAGGGCGCGGATCATCGCCAAGATCGAGGATCAGAGTGGTGTGCGCAACATGCACAGCATCATCAAGGTCACCGACGCGGTGATGGTGGCGCGCGGCGATTTGGGCATCGAAATCGACTACCACACGCTCCCCTTGGTGCAGACTCAGCTCGTGGATCTGTGCCTGAAAGAGGGCAAGCCGGTGATCATCGCCACGCACTTGCTGGAGTCGATGATCAGCGCGCCGATGCCGACGCGCGCCGAAATCTCCGACATCTCGACGGCGGTCCGCGAACGCGCGGATGCGGTGATGCTGTCGGGCGAGACGACCACCGGTCAATATCCGCTCGAGTGCGTCGAGGTGATGAAGAACATCGTGGGCAGCATCGAGCCGACCGAGAAGCGGCCGGTCAACGAGACGATCGAGCTCGAGCAGCCGAAATCCAAGATGCTGCGCGCCGCCACCGTGCTCGCGCGCGAGCTGGGTGAGTCGGGCATCGTCGTCTTCACGCGCAGCGGCTTCTTGGCTTACACGCTGGCCGCGCTGCGCGCGGTCGGCGTGCCGATCTACGCCTTCACCGACGACGAGGAGACGTTCCGCCACCTGCTCTTGCCGTGGGGCGTCGAGCCCTTCCTGCTGCCGTTCAACGACGATCCGGAAGAAACCGTGAAAAATGCGCTGGCCTACCTGAAGCGCCAGGATTGGGCGGACGACGGAACGTGGCTGGTCGTGATCACCAACGTGCTGGCTCAGGGGCGCGTGATCGACTCGCTGCAGCTTCGCCAAGTCGATTCGGGGCCGCCCGTCAGCCGCCGCGACTGAACTGCGAGTGCCGAGCGCGCGCCCTCCGCAGAGGCCGGTCAACGGCTGGGTGTGGCCCGGGCGCAGCGCGGATGATCGACGATCACGGTCACGCCGCGATTGCTCGGCACGAGCTTGTTCCAGAGCGCCGTGATTTCACGGTGACCGGTGAACACGTCGACGTGTTCACCCTTGACGCGTACTCCGCGGTCTTGAGCGATGAAGCAACCATCGTGGACCGCGCTCTCGGCTGCATCCCGCGCTATCCCGTCGTACTCGGGGATGTACACGGGCGTATCGAGCGGGATCAGCTCACTGTCGACGGCGACCGTCAGAAGCGGGGTGATGGCGCGACCCGTCGCGCCGCGGCCCCAGGGATAAGCTTTCGCGTCGAGCTCATCGAAGCAGATGTGCTGCCCGGTGCGGGGGCACAGCTCCGCGCACTCACAGTCGCGCTTGGCGAAGCTCACCGTCTGCCCGCTCGCGAGTACGCCGCTGCCTTGTACGCACAGCGATTCGTAGAACGTGCGCGCGACGCTCTTGATCGTCTTGCAGCGCGGGTTTTTGAGCGAGACGGTCTCGCCGCTGAAGTCCGACTCGCTCGGAAAGTCGTAGTACGTGTTGCGGAAGGTGCCCAAGATCCGGCCGCCGGGTGCGCGCGGATTGAGTCGCGCGGCTGGAGCCTTGCCGATGGTGGTAGAAGCCGCGGAAGACGCCGAAGACGGCGTGAACGGCAGGAAGCGATCATCGCCAGCCGGCGCCTCGCTGATCACGCGCGAGCGAACACCTGGCGGAGGTTGCCCCTTCGGGTCGTCCACGGCCGGACGGAAAGCGCTGCTGGTTGGCGCCGGATCGTCGCCCCATTCGCCCGTCGACAAGGGCTGGTTGATCCAGGTCGAACCGGCGGTGGCGCAGGACCACGAGCCGAGGGCGAGCAAGGGCCACGCCCAGCGCTTGGCGTTCATCTTGGCGCCGAGCCGGAACGGTTCGTGTGCTGCGGATCGCATTGGTCGAGGGCGTTGTCCGTGATTTCGGCCTGGAGCGAGAGCGTGTGCGCGATCCAGTGCTCGCTCACTTCGGGCGGGACCTGAAAGGCGGCCAGGGTTTCTTTCAGGATTTGCAGGCGGCGCATGAATTGCCCGCCGGTGATGCGGTGCGCGCGGTGCGCCTCGTTGAGCGGGCGACCCGTGTACGAAAGCGGGGCGCCCAAGTGGCGCGCCGCAAACTCGTATTCCTTGGCTTTGACGCGTTCGCGATCGGCCGCGCGGAACAGGTAGCCGATCATCAGGTCGTCTGCCATGCGATCGACGAAGCGCGCGATGATCGCGCGGAGGGTGGTCTCTCCACCGAGCCTCTCGAACAGCGTGTCCTGCGGCATGCCGAGCGGTGTAGCGCGATTTTCGCGTCCTGGCACTAGCGCGTATTGTTCAGCCGATTCATCCGCAGCTTGGCCAGGTAGTTGGAAGGATCGAGCTGCAGCGCCTCACGCCACTCGACCTCTGCCGCACCGCGATCGCCCCTTTGAAACAAGACGTCGCCCAAGATCACCCGGGCAGAAGGATCGCGCGGCGCGACGGCCACCGAGTGATTCGCCCAGCGCAGGGCGGAGGTCGGGTCGCCCAGCTTGAGTAAGGCATCGGCGAGGCCGTTGCTGGCGGCCACGTTGTCGTCGTCTAGCACCACGCCGCGCCGGAAGAAGCGCTCGGCGCGGGCGAAGTCACGGCGCTTCATCGACGCTTGAGCTTCGCGCACGCTGCCGAACGACAGCGCCTTGAACTGCTGCGGATCGCTGCTCCGCTCGAGTCGCAGCGAAGCCAGCCAGGCGCTCTTGGCCGCATCGTAGTCGCCCACGCGCGCGAGCGCGTCACCCAAGATCCCGTGCGCACGAGTGCTGGCTGAGTCGAGCATGAGGCCCTTCTTGGCCCACTCCACCGCCTGGGCCCCGTCTCGACGGAGCAGCATGAGTTGCGCGAGCTCGAGCGGCAGGGCCGGATTGCTTTGATTCCAGAGCACCGCCTTGCACAGCGCAGCCTGGGCAGCGTCGAGGTCGCCACGGACCAGCGCACGGTTGGCTTCACGCACTTGGCCGTAGGCTGCGCCCGGATAATCGCCAGCTTTGACTTTGAGCGGGCCGAGCGCCTCTTCACAGCTCGGTGCGCGCTTGCCGCTCTCGTCGGGCGCGCCGTTCGCGCTGGCCGCCGGCTGTCGCGCGGTGGGTTCGGGGGATGGCGCGGCATTCGCTGCGGGGCCGAGTGCCGGGGTTTGGGCAGGCGGTGGGACGACGTGGGGCTGACTTTGGCCCGCGGCACGGGTCGATAGGCTGGGCGCGGTGACCGAGTGCCGCGGCTTCGTGAGCAGACTGAGCGCGGCCACCACCACCAAGCCCTGCAGCGCTGCGAGCGCGACCAAGAACACTGCTGCCGGCACGCTGACGCCCGTACGGCCACCCGCCAAAGGTGGATGTGCTGCTGGGGCGCGCGCAGCGACTTGCGTTGCTGGACTCAGGCTGGTGCTGACCGGTAGCTCTGCTGGCGGCGCGCGAAGGCTGGGGGCAGCCGTCGTCGGGATTGAAGGCGTGATTGGAGACGGCTCCGAATCAGCCATGTTGAGCGCGACGTCGACCGTCGCCATCACGTTCGTGACCGCGGGCTGACTCACCGGCGCGACGTGAACGCGCCCCGAACTCAGCACCATGAAGGCCGAGAGCGCGAGCGCGCCGTCCCATTTTTGATTCGGCTCGAGGCGCGACTCACCCGCGGCGCCAACGATCAGCCCGTCCGAGATGTCGATGCTCACGGTCACGCGCGGGTTGTTGACCGTGACGCGCAGCGGTCGCGGGCTCGTGGTCAGAGCGCGCAGGCAGCGCGCGGGCCCGGTGATCTCCAAGCGTGCATCGAAGCTGTCGCCGGTCGCGGCCCAGGCTTGCAACGTGCGATCGGCCTCGGACAACGCGAAAAGCGCGGTCTCCAGCCGATCGAGCGCGGGCACCGACAGCGCGTCCGACCAAATCTCGTCCCAGCGCACGACTAGCAGCGACGTCCAGCGCAGGCGCGTATCGCGCCGCATGCGTCGGAGTAGCTCGTAACCTTGGCCTTTGACCTGCGCTTCGCCGATCAGCAAGACTTCGGGGTCGACCTGGCGCAGCTTGGCGAAGCGCAGATCCGTGGGCGCCAGATCGGTTACGACCACCGACACTCCGCGTGAGCGCAACTCTTGGGCGACGCTGTCGGCGCGGCCAGTGTCGTCGTCGGCCAGCGCGACGCGCACGCCCTTCACGCTGACGCGCTCGGGTTCGTCCGAAGGTGCTGCCGGATCGAGCAACGTGACGGTCCCACCCGCGTGCTCCGCGAACTCGTAGTGCAGCGGCTCTGCGTGCACCACGTGCGATTTTACCTGACGCACGAAGTCGTCGATGAACGCGGCCAGCGGTCGGCCGCTGCCGAGCACCAAGCGCACCGCGTCGTCTTTGCCCTTGCCCGCGTGAACCGACAGGATCCCGCTGCGGAGCTCGCGGCTCAGGGCGCCCACGAACTCGCTCAGGGTCGCCTCGCCGACGACACCCAAAGACTCCCCGCCGCGCTCCGGAATCTCGCGCGCAAGCTTGGCCACTTGCTCGGCGATGGCGTCGATACTCGCGGACGGCGCGATCACCGCCGCCGCCCCGTGGCGGAAGGCGCGCAGCCGCATGTCGAGGGCCGTGTTGTCGTCCAAAATGGCGACCGGAATCACCGAACACACGGGCGAGCTCATCAACGTCTCGAGCACGCCGCTGCCGCCGTCGCGCGCCGCAGCGCCGACCAGCAACACCAGATCGGGGGCCGCCGCGATCACGGTTTCGGCCACCGCTTCGGGCGTCGTGGTTTCGACGTAGACGCGGTGCCGCGCAAGGGCGGCGCGCAGCGCGGGCTCGAACGCGCTATCCGCTCCTACCAGCAAAATCGTCGGCTCGATCGTGGCGCTCGCGGGCGCCGGTCGCCGGACCGCGAGCACCGGTCCCGAGTTGGGCCGCACGGGCTTCCTCGGCGGAGTCGGCCGCACAGCGAGGGCGGCCGCAGGCCGCGCCGACGAGCGATCGTTCATTCCTGACTATCATCCTCCAGCCGGCAGTGCGGGACCAGTCTACAGTCACGCGATCAGATTCGATAAGCGCTGATGGATCCTGCCGTTGGAAGCCAAAATGTGTCCGACCGACAAGTCGGGCGGCGTACCATCAAGTGCGCTGAGCACGCCGCCAGCGGCCAAAACCAGCGCCGATCCGGCCATCAGGTCCCATGTGTTCAGGCGGCGTTCCCAGTAGGCGTCGTACGTACCGTCTGCCACCAGGCACAGATCGATGGCCGCCGAACCGCAGCGGCGGAGGCCGCGCACCTGTGGTTTCACGCGGCTGAACGCGGAAAAGTTGTTGCTCGCGGGCTGGCTGCGATCACTCGGAAAACCAGTCGCGACCAACGCTTGCTCGAGCTCACTCGTGTCGCTGACCCGACACGGCTCGTCATTTCTGAGGGCCGGGCCGCCGCGAAAGGCGCGCCAATGCGTGGCGAGCGCGGGGGCGACCACCGCGCCCGCGATAGGGATCCCCGCTTCCGCGACGCCTAGGCTGACGCAAAAGAAGAAATGCCCGTGCGCGAAGTTGGTCGTGCCATCCAGCGGATCGCAGTACCAAGTGAGCCCGTGGCCGGGCGCAGGCGTGCCGCCCTGTTCTTCACCGACGATGGCCAGCTCCGGCGTGCGCTCGGCGAGCCGCTGCCGAATCAAGCGCTCGCTCGCCAAGTCGTACTCGGTGACCAGATCCGCCCGGGCCTTTTCTCGAACCGCGGGCTTCTTGCGGAAGCCCGCGTACAGGATTTGCGCGGCCTCGCTCGCGACTTCGAACGCGATCTGCGCGAGCTCTTCGGGCGATCGGGTCATGAGCGTGGCTCTGCTCGCTCGCGTCTGAGCGTCAGGCCTCGACGCCGTGACACTTCTTGTATTTCTTGCCGCTACCGCACGGGCACGGGTCGTTCCGACCCACGCGCGGCTCGCTGCGACGGATGGGCGGGCCCTTCAGCTCCACGCCGTCGATGAAGAACCACTTGCCGTCTTCCTTCTTGAAGGTCGCGCGCTCGCGGTGGTCGATCTTCATCTTCTGCAGTTTGTAGCTGGCGACGAACTCGACCGTGCCCTCGCTGTCGGCGGCCGTGCCAGCTTCGGTCGAGAGGACCTCCAGGCCGAGCCACTCCGAGTTTTTCGCCCACGCCTCGGTGTTGGCGCGATCGACCTCGCCGGCGGTCTTCGGATCGTGAGACGAGATCACGAAGTCGACGTTGTGAGTGGTGTACGCGGTGTAGCGCGCGCGCATCAACTCTTCCGCGGTCTCCGCCTGGCGTTTGCCGCTCAGGATCGGACCGCAGCACACTTCGAGGGACTCACCTTTTCCGCAGGGACACGCCACTATCAGCCTCTTTTTGCTATTCCTGAACGCGTTTCAGAGCGCCCGCGTTTAGCACCCTTCGCCCGCGACCGCACGGGGCTTTGTTCAGCGGCTCAGGCGCTCCAGCAATTTGGCATGAATGCCGCCGAACGCGCCGTTCGAGAGCAGCGCTACGACGCTGCCCGGGATCACGTTGAGCGCCAAATAATCGAGGATCGCCTCGACGTTCGGCAGCGCCTGGGCGGACTTGCCGCGCGCGTTCAAGTCGCTTTCGAGCCGGCTGAGGTCGAGCGCCTCTTCGGCGGGCAGGTTCGAGCGACCCAGGGGAGCGAGCAATACTTCGTCCGCGCTTTCGAAGGCGCGAGCGTATTCTTCCTGGTGCATGCGCCGGCAGGCGGTCGCGCTGCGCGGTTCGAAGACCGCGAACAGCTTGCCCGTGGCGTGTCGGCTGCGGAGCGCCGCTAGCGTCTCCTGAACCGCGGTCGGGTGATGCGCGAAGTCGTCGTAGACGAAGCTCTCGCGTGGCGTGCCGATCAGATCCTGACGACGGCGCACGCCCTCGAAACGGGCCAAGGCCGGGCCGATATCGGCGATCCGGGCGCCGTAGCCTTGGGCGGTCGCGCCGATCGCCGCGAGCGCATTCTTCAGGTTGTGGCGGCCGGGCACGGTCAACGCGAGGCGACCGCAAGCGACGCCGCCGGCGTACAAGTCGAAGCGCGTGCCCGCTGCGTCCATCTGCGCGGGCGCGGCCAGCCAGTGAGGCGGCTTTTGGTGAGTGTCTTCACCCTCGAGCGCGAACCACGCGACCTGTGCGCGGGCGTGTGCATCGACGAGCTTCACGACTTCTCGGTCGGCCGCGTTGGCGACGATCAATCCGTCTTCGGGCACGAGCGCCACGAACTTGCGGAAGGCTTCGAGATAGCTCTCGAGCTCCGGGTAAATGTCGACGTGGTCGTGCTCGATCGAAGTCAGGATCGCGACCTCGGGTCGGTAGTGTAAGAACTTCGCGGTCTTCTCGAAGAACGCGGTGTCATACTCGTCGCCTTCGATCACGAACGCCGGTTTTCGCAGCGGGCGATCGCCCAGCAAAAGCCGAGGTTTGTCCGCGCGCGCTGCCCGAAAGCTGCGCGGGAAGTTTTTGGGCAGGCCGCCGATCAGAAAACCCGGGGCAAAGCCGCAGGCGTCCAGCAAATGCGCCGCCATGGCGCTGGTCGTGGTCTTGCCGTGGGTGCCGGCGACGACCAGCGGCGAACAGGCGCCGAGCGCGAATTGCGCCAGGGCGCCGGCGATGTGCGTGTAGCGTAGGCCGCGTTCAATCGCGGCCAGCACCTCCGGGTTGTCCTTCCGACACACATTGCCGACGATGATCAGGTCCGGCGCCGGCTCGAGGTGCTTGGGATCGAAGCCTTGCAGGCAGCGAACCCCCCAACTTTCGAGGGCTGGGCCCATCGGCGGGTCGAAGGCAATATCGCTCCCCGACACGCGATGGCCGAGCTCCGTCAGCAGGCCTGCCAGTGCTCCCATGCCCGTTCCAGAGACCGCTACGATGTGGATATGCATGAGTTCATTCATCCGGCTGAGTTGATGGATGCCTGTTCGACGGGCGTCCTATTGGCATAGCCCGCCGCGCGCTGCTAGCGTGCCGGTCGCGCTCGAGCGCGCCGCTGCCTCATGAAAATCACCGACAAGCTTTCGGCGAAAACGCCCGCCTTTTCCTTTGAATTTTTTCCACCGAAGGATCAAGCCGGGGTCGATCGCTTGTTCGAGACCGTGGCTCGCTTGCAGGCCTACGATCCGGCCTACGTGTCGGTCACGTACGGCGCGGGCGGCAGTACGCGCCGGCTCACGGTCGATCTGGTGACGCGCATCAAACGCGAGGTGGGCCTGGAGGCGATGGCCCACCTGACCTGCGTCGGTGCCACGCGCGAAGAAATCAGCAGCGTGCTCGATCAGCTGCAAGAAGGCGGCATCCACAACGTGCTCGCGCTGCGCGGGGATCCGCAGAAGGGCGAGACAGCCTTCGTGAAGTCCGAAGGGGGCTTCGGCTATGCCTCGGAGCTCACCGCGTTCATCCGTGCGCGTTATGATTTTTGCTTGGCGGGTGCCTGCTACCCAGAGCGCCACCCCGAGTCGCCGTCCGCCGCGGCGGACCTGGAGAACCTCAAGCACAAGGTCGTGGCCGGGGCGGATGTGCTGGTCACGCAGCTGTTCTTCGATAGCAAAGACTATTTCTCGTTCGTCGCGCGGGCGCGAGCCGCGGGCATCGAAGTGCCGATCATCGCCGGCATCATGCCGATTACCAATCTCTCGCAGGTCAAGCGTTTCACGGCGATGTGTGGCGCGACCATCCCTGGGCCGCTGCTCGCTCGCTTGGAGGCCGCCGGCAGTGACTTGGCGCTGGTGCAGCAGATCGGCGTCGAGCACGCGACGCTGCAGTGCCGCGAGCTGATCGACGGTGGCGCGCCGGGCATTCACTTCTACACGTTGAATCGCTCGCCTGCGACGGTGGACGTGCTGGATCGCTTGCGAGGCTGAGTCGCTCTGCCCCGCGCTGCGGGGCGGGGTGGGTCTCATTTGCGGAGCACGATTCGCGTCTTGTCGCTGTCGGCGAGCGGCGCGGCCAAGCCGTGCCAGCCGTCGGGGATTTGCGGTGTCACCCATTGGTAGACGCGCGCCGCGTCGGCGGGTGACAGCTCGATCGCGCCCGCGCCGTGATCGACGCCGAAGCGATCGTGCCAATAGGCGCCGTACAGCTGCACGCCGGACGACAAGGTGAGCCCCCAGGGCGCGTCGAAGAGCTCGAAATTCTCGGCGAACGAGTTCGCGTCGCGCGTGGCGAGCGTGAGCTCTTTACCCGTCACCTCGAACGCGCCGAGCCATTTGTCGCCTTCCGCTTGGTGCGCGTCGCGATTCACGCTGCAAAGCGTCACGAATAGCGCGCGCTTTCCTTCGTACAGCGTGAACGTGCCAGTGACCACGCTGACGTCGATCCAACGCTGCGCGCCCGCTGCGAATTCGGGGAAGGTGCTGCGTTGCTGCACGACCAGCACGTCGCGGTGGCGCACCCAATGGCCGTCGCTGGTCGCCCAATACTTCACCTCTCCCACGTTGTGGAAGCGGCCGGTCAAGTGCACGACCTCGTGGTAGCCGAGCGCGTCCACCTTCTGGCTGGCTTCACCGTCGAGCTTGAAGGAGTGCACGCCGCGCTTGACCACGAAGGCGAACGGCAAATCGTCTTTCTTCGTCAGCTCCACGCCGTGGAACGTGGACGGCTCGGCGGCTTCGAGGTCGCTGGCTTTTACGAAGCGTCCACCGGTCAGCAGCGCCAGGCGTTGCTGCTTGCCTTCGGGATCGCGCGCCGACCAAGAGCCGACCACCGCCATGCCGGCGCGGCGCTTCAACTTCCCGACCTCACGCACGGCGTCGTCGTGCCCGGGATCGCGCTCGAAGAGCGGCGTTTCCAGCCGTGTTCGCGCGTAGGCATAGGGCAGGGGCTTGTCCAGATTGGGCGCGAGCGCCATCGCCGCCAGCGTGGGATGCGCCATGTCGGTGGTCGCGCTTTCGGTGGCACAGACGAAGCCGCGTGGGCGCACCGGGTACCAGCCGCCGGCGCAGCCGCGACGCGAGTACGGCTCCGGGGCCCGCGCGACGCGCGCGCCCGCATGCAGGTAGCCGAGTTGCCGAGCGCCGACGGCTGGGCGCTCCCAGACGGGTGTGATGTTCGCGACCGCACCCAACTTGGGGCCGTTGGCTGCTGGCTCGGGCAGGTTGGGAATGCTCTCGTCTTCGGCCGTCGCCTTCGATAGGCTGGGCCCATCCTGATGCGAGCCGCAGGCGGCGAGCGCGAGAGGGAGCAGGGCCAAAGGCAAAGCGATGCCGCGCGCGCAGCGCATGGAGGGCGGGTCGAGCCTCGAGGCCATACCAAAGCGGTTGCCACGATCTGCCGCGCTGGGCCAAATTTTCAGCCGTCTTCTGGCGTGGCTCGAAACGCGTGCAGCAGGCCTTGGAGGACGATTCACGCCAGCGCGCTGGAGTTGGATGGCGCGGCGTCCGTCAGCGTGCCGTCGAGTTGCCTTGCCGGACGAATATCGCCATTTGCCGTGCTAGCCCCGACCGGGCGGCCTGAGTCGACTTGTAGGCACATCCGAGGCGATCGCTGGCTCTCGGACCGCATGTGATTTCGCGGCCCTGTGCGATCAGTATATCATCGTGTTGAATATCAACACCATCAGTGGTTCATGTCTGCACCCGGAGTGAGAAGAAATCGCCTTCCCTTGCCAAGCATCTTCGGAAGGGAAGTGCGTCGGCGTCGTGTCGCGCTCGGGCTCACGCTCGAGCAACTGGCGGAACGATCCGGTCTCACCCCGAACTATATCGGTACCGTCGAAAACGGTCGCCGCGATCCCTCGCTGAGTACGGTCATGTCGCTCGCGGTTGGCCTCGGTGTGCCCGCTGGTGAGCTCGTTGGCGGTGTCGCAGAGTTGGGACCGGTAGCGATCGAAACCGCGCGTCTGGTGGAGGGCGCGCCGCCCGAGCTACAGACCGCCATCCTCGAACTGGCGCGCGCGATCACCAGGCGGCGTCGCTGAGCCACAGGCCGAGCGCAGAGCCGGCTCGCTGAAATTGCGCTCCTAGCGCTTTGCGGAGCGGCTGGGGTTGACCCCGAGGCCTGAGTGTCCGAGATCGGGTACGCCCATGAATCGACTGGCTCTCTTGTGTGCCCTGCTTGGCCTCGGCTCGATCACCAGCTTGGCGCACGCTGAGTCCCCGGACAGCGCTTGGGATGGTGGATACAATCAGGTGGCGAGGCGCCGCTCGGGCTTCGTCGCGGGGCTCACGCTCGGCTTGGCTGCGGGCAGCGCCTCGGGCTACCCGAACGAGCTCGCGAAGCTCGACAACCCTCTCTACGAGCGCAACACCGGGGGCGCTTTTGGTGGCGTGAACCGCTTGTGGATCGGTGGCGCGCTGACCGATTATTTGGTCTTCGGCTTGGGCTTCGCCGGCATGGGCTTGAAGCACGATCAAACCTCGGCGGCGGGCAGCGCGTTCATCTTTCACGTCGAAGGCTACCCGCTGTTTTATCGCGGCGGTGTCTTTCAGGATTTGTCGATCTTCGGTGACTTCGGCGCTGGTGGTATGAAGATTACCGGTGCGGGGCGTGAAGAGGCGGACGGCGGTCTGATGAGCGTGCTCGGCGTCGGCGTCGGCTACGAACCGCTGCGTTTCTGGAAATTCACCTTCGGCCCTGCCGTCGAGTATTGGCACTGGTGGAGTCAGACGCTGACCATGAACAGCGTGGCCGTCGAGGCGCGTCTCACCTTCGTGGGCGGGCAGTAACGCGCCGGCCAACCAGCAAGAAATGACTGGCCTTCGAGCTCGGATGCCGGCGAACTCGCTGCACTTCGACCTCGAAACCGCTCTTGCCGAAGCGATCGACGAACGCCGGCTCTTCACCCGCCGACCAGTACACCGCAGTACCGCCGTCTTTCAGCGCGCGGTGCACGGCGGCAAGGCCGGAGGCTTGGTAAAGCCGAGTGTTGCCGGCGGTGTTCATGCTCGTGGTTTGATTGTCGGCGTCCAGCATCAGCGCGTCGAAGCGCGCTTCGCTCTGCTCGATGACGCGCGCCACGTCCCCGATCACCACCTCCGTGCGCGGATCGGCCAAGGCCTCCGACGAGAGCGGATAGGCGGGGTTCCGATTCCAAGTCACGACCTCGGGTAAGAGCTCGGCCACGACCACCTGCGCATCGCGCGCGAGGGTCGAAAGCGCCGCGCGCAGCGTGAAGCCCAAGCCGAGACCACCGATCAGCACACGCGCGCGCGCCGCGTGTCGAAGCGGCTGACAGGCGACCACGCCCAGCTGCTCTTCCGAGAATGAATGACGGCTCGACATCAGCTCGCGGCCGTTGACGCGGATCGCGTATGTCCCGTCGTGCTCGGCGAGCGATAGGCGGCTACCGTCGGGCGTCGTGATTTGCTCGAGCAGCGTCCACTTCTTCACGCTGGCTCCCGTGTTACGCCGAGCGGCGGCCGCTGACCACGCGTTCCACGCCGGCGAGGTCTTTGCTGCGCGTGATTTCGCTGAAGCCGCTGGCCTCCAGCAGCGCTACCACTGCCGGGGCTTGATCGAAGCCGCCTTCCAGGGCGAGCAGCCCGCCGGGGCTCAAATAACGCATCGCCTCGCCCACCAGGCGACGCGTGACGTGCAGGCCATCGGCGCCCCCGTCCAGCGCCAAACGCGGCTCGAAATCCCGCACGTCCGCGTCCAGCGTCGCGATCTCGGCGCTCGGGATGTAGGGCGGATTGGCGGTGATCAGCTCGAAGCGTGCGCCCTCGGGCAGCGCCGCGAATAGGTCACCTTCGAGCACGGCCACGTTGTGGACGACGCCTGCGCGCTGCACGTTTTCGCGCGCCACGGTGGCCGCGTCGGGCGACAGATCGACGGCGGTGACGCGCCAGGTGGGGCGCTCCTTGGCGAACGCGATGGCGACGCAGCCCGAGCCCGTGCACAAGTCGAGCATGCGGCCGTACAGGTGGCGTTCACGGGTGCCTCGAAGCGCGGTCTCGACCAAGGTTTCGGTGTCCGGCCGAGGGATCAACACGCGCCGATCGACGAGCAAAGGCAGCGCAAAAAACTCGCGGCGCCCCAAGATATAGGCGATCGGTTCGGAGGCGCGTCGCCGTTTGATGAGGTCGCGGTAGCGGCCGAGCTCGTCGTCAGCCAGCGGCCGTTCGGCGTAGACGATCAGCTTGATGCGATCGAGACCGAGCGCTTCGCTGAGTAGCAGCTCAGCGTCGAGTCGAGCGCTCTTGTTGCCGCGGCGCTTGAAGTCATCGGTCGCCCAGGCGAGCACTCGCTTGATCGACCATGGCTCTGAGTTCGGTTCGGTCACGGGGGTATCGAGCGCGGTGGATCAGGGAGCAACGGTTGAGGGGCTAGCAGAGCCGGCCTTGGGCAAGCAGGCGACCTCGGTGCAGGTCTTCGGGGCCGGACGCAACGCCGGGTCTGGGTACCACGCAGGGCGGTAAAACGAGAGTGAATCCGTGGTCCAAAGCAGTTTGGCCTCGGCAAATAGGCAACCCTTGGCGGGTAGCACGGCGCGCCCGTCCTGCCATTCCCAACGCCCTCCGGTCCAGTCCCAATAGCCATCACGCCAGATGCAGGCGCCGCCCGAGCCTCGGCTGACCCGGATCTCCTCGATCTTCGCTGGCGGCGGCGGGTAGTCGACCTTGACTGGCACGGCCTCTGCCGGCTGCGGCCCAGTCGGTACGGTGAGAAGCCGCGGACCGCCGCAGGCCGCGGCGAGGAGTGCAAGCGCTGCGCTCGCCAGGCGCGCGTAGCTCACGGAAACAACGCCTGCACGATGAGATCTCCGAACAACATGTACTCGACGGTCGCCAAAGCCAAAAACGGTCCGAACGCCAAGCGCGCCTTACCCAAGCCCGCCTCGGGCTCGAAGGCCAGCGGATCGCGCGCGATCTCGCGCTCGAGCTCCGCCCGCGCTTCGCCTTCGCTATTTTCGAGCAGCAGTTGCAGCTCCTTGCGCTCCTGGACGACCGCTTCGGGTTCGTCGATGCGCCCGCGCGCCAGGTACACCGTGAGCGCGACGACCGTCGCCTGCACCGCGCCACCGAGCAGCGCAAACGCCGCGCCCTGCCAGCCAAACCAGGCGCCTGCCAGCATCACTAGCTTGGCGTCGCCGAGTCCCATGCCAGGCATGCCACGCAGCTTGCCGTATAGAAAATCAAAGGGCAGCCAAACCAGCAAGAAACCGAGCGCAGCGCCGAAGAACGCGCCCTGAAGCGTGCCGCCGCGCGCCGGCATACTGATCAGCCCGAGAACTGCGCCGCCGAGCGTGATCGAGTCCGGCAAGTACATGTGGTCGAGATCGATGAACGCGGCGGCTAACAGGCCGAGCGCCAGCGCCAGGTACAGCGCGAACAGGTACGAAAGCTTCCACCAGGCCGTCTCATCGGGCAGCTCGAAGATGATCGCGCGCACGATCGCCCACGCGAACAGCCCGCCCAGCGCCTCGATCAACGGATAGCGCGCCGAGATGCGGATCTTGCAACAGCGCGCGCGCCCGCGCAGCAGGAGCCAGCCGAGCACCGGGATGTTGTCGTAGATCCGAATTGCTTTGCCGCAGCCGGGGCAGCGTGAAGGCGGTCGCGAGAGGCTCTCGCCTCGCGGCAAACGGTAGATGACGACGTTGAGGAAGCTACCGAATGACAGCCCGAGCGCGACCGCAATGGCAGTGATGAAGGGTCCAGGAAGATCGGCCAGCGTGAGCACGCGCGGTCGGTTCTAGCACGCGCTCCGCGTGCGCCCCCCGCGATCCGCTGCCAAACGCTGAATCGCTGTTTCGGCGGCTCTAAAGGCCCAGATCCTCGCGAATGGCGACGACCATTTGGCAGTGCGCGATCAGGTCCGCTTCGCCCTTCACTTCCGACTGCTGGTTGATCCCGTAGGGCCAGAAGTGCTGGGTGTCGGCGTGCACTTCCGTGTAGAGCGGCGTGCTCAACTTGGCGTTGATCGCTTTCAGTTGGGCTGCGGCGTGTTGACCGGTGAACAGGCCGCCGGAAATGAACGAGCCCCAGTTGGAGGCTTGTCCGATGCCGACCGTATGCCCAATCTCGTGCATCGCGGTGCGGTAGTCCATGTACGTCGTGTTCATACCAAAACGCATCGAGCCGTTGATGTTGCCATCAGCGGTCTGGACCGAAGGCACGTAGCTGACCTTCAGGCTCTTCGTGATGTTGGTGTAGCAGTCGTAGTAGCCAATCGCCTTATCCATCGCGGTCTTGATGCGATCGTACGCGGCTTGCTCGGTGGCGGTCGGTGAGGCGGACATCGCCAGCGTGTAGGTGATGTGTCCCGCGCCTGGGCAGGTCGAACTGCCCGCGCCCGCGCTCGCGCCGCCGCTGCCTCCGCCGGCCTGGGCGCCGCCCGCGCCCGCGCTTGCGCCGCCTCTGCCGCCATTGGCGGTGCCAGCACCGGCACTGGCTCCGCCCGCCCCCGCGCGCGCTCCCGCGCCGCCGCCTCCGAGTGCGCCGGAAGTTCCTCCATTGGCACTCCCTGCGTTGCTCGACTGACCGCCTGAACCCGAACCGCCCACGCTCGCGGCTCCGGCAATAGGGATCGGCGCGCTGCCCGCGCTTGCCGATGAGCCGCCCGCGTCGTCACCCGCCGCGCCGCCTGGGTCCGGGTCGCTCGTGCCGCCGGAGCACGCCGCCGAAAGGAGCAGCAAACTCGTGAGCGAGAGGAACGGGTGACGCCACATCGGATCGCTCAGGGAGCTTTCTTCGCGTGCAGCGAGAGCTTGATCAGCACATCGTCCTTGATCAGATCGTCGGGCATGCCCGGGTAGACGATCGAGAAG
>Ga0247760_1001293_pt1 | contig 23779 bp, 19 predicted proteins | sample UWRJL171409R4_FD_179936 | JGI IMG/M metagenome (GOLD analysis project Ga0247760, IMG submission 179936) | Plant litter microbial communities from Arlington Agricultural Research Station in Wisconsin, United States - UWRJ-L171-409R-4 | ecosystem: Environmental > Terrestrial > Plant litter >... | reverse complement strand
ACCCCCCAATTCTTAGGGGGGCACCCACGCACTGGCCATTTTACTAGGGGGGCACCCCCCCACATACGGGGTTAGGGTTTTGTATGGGTAGAAAATTGATCTAAGTCCGTTTGCATCATTCGCCGTTTGCAACATTCGACCTTATGATAATTTTACGATCTTCAACAAAACTTCAACTTCACTTAGGCACCACAACACCAATAACGGTTTGTCACATCGCTCTAATATAGTTCCTATAGCTAATAAAATAGCCAGACTATACCCTAAAGCAATTAGAAGCACCAGATTCCCATTTATTATCGCGTAATTGCGGAGTTCTGCAGTTACAGCAATGTCGACCAGTGCAGGGCAGACCGTGATCCCTGACAGTGATGTCGACAGCAAGCCTTACTGCTACAGCGATATTGACGAGGTTCATAAGCTTTCAGAGCCTTCTTCGGAGCCTTCTTCGCGTGAAGGCTCGGTTCAGCGTTTACGCAGTGCCTTAAACGCTGTAAGCGTTATACCGCTCGATAGGGTTGATATAGCCTCTAAACTGCCTCCATTCGGTAAATCTGATAGCGATTCTGGTAACGGTTCCGAATCTAAGCAAGGCTCTAGTCGCGACTCTGAACGCGACTCCGAACGCAACCCCGTTCGCGATTCCGATCCGGTATTCTACTCCGAATGGAGTGGGTTTGATACTGACAATAATTACCCTACCTCCGAGGATAAGGCTATTCCCAACCCTCCTCTGACAATCACAATAGCTTCGATTAAAGATCTACAGGCCGCTATCAACGCCTGGGCGAAGGATAAGCCCTTTATACGTTATCGATTGTCAGCGTGGGAGATTAAGGCCTCCCCCAGCCCCGAGAGGAGCCCCGGCGTCGCCGTGTAGCCTGCCGTTACCGTACTCCGACCCTAGATCCGACTCCCGAGTCTGTTGCAGAGCCTGTAATTGAGGTGGGCCCTGAGTCGGAACCGGAGCCGGAGCCAGAGCCGCGTAGAACAGCCTTACGCAGCTACACACGCCCACGGCCTTCTTTGCTTATAGCCAAGGAGCCAGTTACTACTACTCAGTTAAGGAAGCGGGCTGTAATGGGCGTCCCCACCAACGAACAGGTGGGAGAATTGAGTTTAGTCCCTGCAAGGCCCGTGAAGAAGACTAGGAGCGGCCGCACGGTCAAAGCTATGGAGAAGTAATGGGCGCAGTGTAATAGTAGTGCGCAGTGAAGTGCGCAATGTAGTGGAAAAACGCGGAGTTGTAATAGTAATATTAGAATAGTTTTTGGGCCTCACGGCCTTGCGGCAATGCTGAGAATCATTCGGATTACAGTTTGGTATCAATAATTAGTGTGAGTTACTACAAAAAAAGATCTTCTACTATTGCAGTAATGGTGGAAGCCACGCAATTTGTGGGGGGGTGCCCCCCTATCAGATGCCGGTGAAAAACATCACTACCGAACAGAAGTCCATTGGCTTTGGGATTGCTAGGCCAAACCAATGTGTGCAAGTCGGGTCAAGACCTGCCACGATCCTATAGTCTATTCTAAAAACCCGCACCATCAAGAATTAAACGTAGATCTGAAATCTTGAAAACTGAACCTTCGAAGACATGGAAGGTGCCCAGACGTCTGACCCCTTTTCCTCAACCTAACCTCTGGGGATACGGCTTCGTGGGTACTTCCCTCTGCAAACCGTCCGCAATACTGCTCCCAGTCTTTCCCGGTTTGTCAGACTTTGGCATCGGAGGTGTCCCAGCCACCTTATTCATGCATTGCATAACACCAAGCATTAAGTCGGTCCCGAACTTGTCGACCGCAAAATGCAGCTGGTTTTCAACCCTGCCCCAGTTTGGTTCAACAGCCGGAAGTCCACCCTCAGTGGCAATATTATAGGCGGCCAAGATACCAGTCTCGGCAAAAGCTTCGACATAGTCGGATCGCCCGTAGACGGTCACCAAGTGCGTGTCATTTTCGACGGCGTCTTTGTGCGCCTGCGTTTCACTCCAGCGATTACCGCCCGCTTTGATTCTGTCCATGGAGTGCGATAGCTCGTGGACCCAGACGGTTGGGGTGAAGTAATCCTCCGCGAATGCAACCTGCACATGGTTTTGATGCGCGGTGGAGTTGGGATTCTGGGTGGTTTTTGGCAAGATGACGACATCCCTGGTCAGAACATGGTTGTTAGAAGGGGGAGTCGGTGTTGGTGGGGTGAATGTTGAGACTTACCCGGCGTATTGCCTCATGCCAACTGGAATCAAGCCCCAGTTCTAGTTGCAAAGTCAACAGCAGTCCCCGAGTTTCTGTTCTGTGTGCGTACTTCAATCATTATGGCCGGCGTAACGGTGTCCATGGCGTCTTTGTGAAGGCAGAGCTGGAAGACCTGGTCGCAGTCTTTGTACAACACGTCGTACACCACCATATCAGCCGAGGCAAATGGGATGAGCCAGTCATCATAGTCTGCAGTGCATCCCACAGGGACTTTGCCGCGCTTTTCGGTAATTTCTTCCCAGTCTTTGAACCACACGACGTTTGACGGCTTTTCCCAGACTCTGAGGAGGTGCGACGCATACTGCTCGATCTGACCCCAATCATAGAGGAACGGCTTGGTAGAGAGTTGTGACTGCGCGGTCCCAACGCACAGAGCAGTCGCGAGGAAGCCGACAACACGGGCTGTTTGGTGGAACATCGTTAGGTAAGTAGTGTAAGTGCGGCAGGGAGTTAGAGCTGGGATGTGGTAGGTGAATGTGAGAGCGGAGTTGATGGTTGATCAACACCACCGTACTCAGACGTGAAGAGGAACCATTATATATAATTTCTCAAAGTAAAGCTATGCAGTTGATATTCTTGGTCTGTAGGGCCTGAGTGCAGGGTGGGTGTGAGGCTTACATGACCTAAAGTCATTGCCAAGCTCAATGCATAGACTGTCTCTCGTCAGCGACGGCGTTGCCAACCCAGAAACTACAAGATGCCAATGCGCTAGCAGGGTAATTTTGCGGCACAACGTCAGAAATGTGAGCAGCACATGGCACACGGTCGTATTTCTGTGAATAATTACGCCGAGGAACTTAAAACCGCGTACGAGTTTCCTCGACTGTCATAGCTATCGTTGCTTGGACCCTCCAGGAAACTCAATAATCTATGGATTCAATGCGTCCAGGGGTACCCATTCATGAAGGCCATTTAGAGGAACTTGAACTGGTGTGGAAGCTGGATTACTATTCCCGATGTCACCGGTAACTCGAAAAATGAAGAGGTAGGCTGCAGCAAAACAGAGTTAAACACTTGACACGCGTGTTTCGAGGGCTAGCTATGTCCAACCAGAGTTCCAGGCATTGCATGAGCGTCTTGTCCTGTTGTGTGGGGTACCCCAAATTCCTGATCGTCATCAACAGCAATTGAGATTGAAAGGTGTTGTTAAACCAGACAGCCGGGTCCATGAAAGCGACAATGGTGCCGCAACCCCTATGTTACCCACTGCGTAGCCAAGTCCCATTCAAACTCCGTTTCCGTTTCTTACTCCAACTCTCCCCGCAGAATATCTGCTCTAACTTACATTTACTTATTCTTCTCCATCATTCAGCATCCGCCGACAATCTCTTAACAAAACGGCGGATCAGTTACAACGCAGAATGGGAGGCGCGCTTGCAAGACTGTGGGTATTTTAGTACACATTCTCAGGGAATGCACCACCGTCCAAGACGCAGTTGCTCTTGTCCGAAGGTTTTGTCACATCCGCGCTGTATGAGAAGGTAACAAAGCAGGTGTCCTGTTTGAGATCTGGCTGCACGAGCTCCCGCTGATTGGGAAGTCTCGCTTGGTTGTACGCGGAATTCTTGAGGCCCGGCAAGCTTGTCTTCTCATACTCAGTGCTATTTGATGCAGGTTCGTACAACTCAGGTTGTCCTTGACGCCGAAGCCAGAAGACTGGCACCCCCTTGCAAGTCCCCCCAATCGAGCCAGACTACACCCCACCTGAACCGACACTTCAGGAATTTTGGGCCGCACTGAGCGTGCATCGCCTCTCGAGTTTGATGGCTGCAAATTTTCGGATGCACGATCTCTTTCTTCCGCCCGACCGCGATCATGACAAATCTAGAGCTCCTAAGCCCGAAGACCGTGCCCGAATGGGAAATTGGATTCACTACCTATAGTCACTGCTCTGCTTGTCCGCAGATCTATGGGGCCCTCGGTCGTGACCACTGTTGATAATCGGGGCTCAGGGGGGGCGCTTGGACCAGTAAACATTGGAGGGAAAGGGGCTCGCCCCACAGCGTCTTGAATGGCGTTGCCCAACGTCCAGCACAGAACCCAATGCACAGCGGAGGAAACTGGCCGGATGCACAAGATTGGAATCACTGATCCAGATGCAATTCAGCAAGTTTCATTTCAGCTTCAGCCATGTCGACCTGGACACAGGCATCACGGACACTATTGGCGACAAATCCGCTAGCGCCCGTGAACTAACCTTTGTGGGAGTGGGCTGAACCCCCCAGTCGGGCGCGTCAGCTGTAATATTGCGCGCCACAATGTTCAACACGATGTTCGAGACCCGATGGCAGACAGGGCCCAGAGGAATGCAAAAAAATACAAGAGATGCGCTCCCTCGGGGATGGTGAGCGGGAACTTTTGTCTGTCGTTCTTCCACTTCCCAATCGCTTGTCTTCGTCTCACACCCCCACGGTCCCACCATGGCAGGCAAACAACCCAGCTGCGCGCACAAGTCAGACGACCATCTCAACAGCAAGCGGTTGGTCATTTGCTGCGATGGCACGTGGAACAACTCCAACGACCGCGGGTTCGGCCCCGCCACCAACGTCAGCCGGCTCTCCGGTGCAGTAGCCCACAAGTGCTGCTCGGGCATGCCCCAGCTCGTCTACTACCACCCCGGCGCCGGCACCGAGTCGACCAAAATTGCCCGTACCCTGGGTGGCATGTTCGGAGTTGGTGTGTCCCAAGATATCGTCGAAACGTATCGCTTCATCTGCGACAACTACAACCCCGGCGACGAGGTCATCATCATCGGCTTCTCCCGTGGTGCCTTCACGGCCCGCTCCATTGCCGGCATGATTTGCAATCTCGGTTACCTCAACCGTGCCGGGTTGGATGTACTGCCGCATATCTTCTATGACTACGAGAGGTGGACGAAGTGGACTGAGGACAGACCATTCGAGATCAAGAATGATTTCGTCGGTTTCACACTGGCTAACGTCGAGCGCGTCAAGCGCCAGGCCCAGGCCTCGGAGCAGCAGCTGCCTTGGACAGGAACCGATGCCACGCTGAAGGAGGTTCTGGAGCAGGAGCGCATAGACGCGTACGACGCCATGTCGAAGATGAAGGACGACGAGATAGAGAGTCGTTTGCGCAAGATGGCGAGGTACTACCGGGGGTTACTCGCCAAGCACCAGATGCTATCCCGGACCCGCGTGAAGACCATTGACAAGGATGGCAAGGAAAAGATTGAGTACATCCCGCTTGAGGGCAGTGTCAAAGCCGTCGGCGTCTGGGACACGGTCGGCAGTCTCGGCATGCCCAAGATTCCACCCTTCTACCACAGCGGCCGCGGTGACGGCGAGATCCGCTTCGAGAGTCTCGACGTCCACCCCGGCGTCGAGTACGCCTTCCACGCCATCGCGCTCGACGAGTGGCGCACCGCTTTCAACTGCACCATGTGGGGCAGAAAGAACAACACCTCCACCAAACTCCGACAAGTCTGGTTCCCCGGCGCACATTGCAACGTCGGCGGCGGCTACGACGACCAGCAAATCGCCACCATTGCCATGGCCTGGATGGCCGACCAGCTGACCTCGATCGGCGTGGAGTTTTCCCGGCCCGAGATGTCACGCATCTTTCACACCATGCCCATGTCGTCCGAGATGAACAATGATGGAACGCCCGTCCGAGCAGTTCAAGCTCGTCCTTGGGGCATGGGCTTCATCAAGAACCCGGACGGCGCGACCACGTATCCGGATTGGCTTTGGTCGTCGCTGTGTGCGCCGGCAAAGAAGATTGTCGGGCGGAGCACGGATTACATCACTCGCACCCCTGGGAATTACCACGCGGATGGAAAGCCTAAGGAGGAACTTGTAGAGCCCAACGAGTGGGTCCACCCCTGTGTGAGGCTGCGGTATCTGTACAACGGCCCGGAGATGGATGATGCTGGCCCGTGGCGGTGCCGTGCGCTCATGGAGACGGGGGGGTTTCAGTTGAAGCGAGGGCCGCTGCCGGATAATGTGAGGGAGGACCGGCCTGTGAGGACGAAGCCGTACAAGACTATCGCCGGGACAGTGGAGCCGTATTATGGTGTCGCTCAGGCGAGCAGTGCGCACCCGATGGTTCAGGCGGAGCAGCCGTCCGAGAGTGATTTGTATCAGCTCCCAAAGGCGGAGGGCCACTGGTACTGGGAGGACAAGCACGGGAAGAAGCTGCCTGAGGAGTTTGTTGGTATATGGGAGAGGATGTACATCCAGATCAACGAGAAGCTGGTTGGGTGGCAGGTCAAGTTGGACAAAGAGAAGCATGAAAAGGCCGAAGAGGAGCGCAAGAAGCTAGAGGCAAGTCAGTGGGGGATTACCAAGGCGATCAAGTCCGTCGGAGATGGTGTTGGGTCGGCGTATAGTCTTGTTACTGGTGCCTTTGCGGGGACGCCGCCGATTAGGCCGAAGCCTGAGGGTATTCCGGCGGACTTTGGGTACTGGGATGTCATTTCGTGGCAGGAGGGGAATCCGTTCCTACCGGCCACAAAGGCTCTGCCCGGCAAGGCGTGAGTGCGCGTTAGTGCTAGAATATAAAGCGCAGATCGTTCAGGGGTTTTCACGTTGGTAGAATAGACTTGTATTAGTATCCATTAATGTATTCATAATAGCTTGAAGGGGAAAGAGTGGCATTTCCTATCCCGTTTGTGTTGAAATAGCCCATGTGCCCCTGTGTCCTACTTGTCTGCGCAGAACCTCACGTAATTCCCTACGCCTTCTTTGCTGTCAATACAAGAAAGAAGGGCGCATCAACATAATCCTGCCAAAAATCAGGGTCTTCCCCAATTACACTGGCGTCGGCGTAGGGAACGACCTCAAAATCAACCATGCCAAGCCGCTTCGGAACCTCGTTGGCCAGCGTGTAGCTGTCCTCCATGAGCGTGGCGCCGAAAGAAAAGGGTGGCGAAGTGAGAAGCGTTGCGGTACAGCCGATCCCACCGGGGATATCCTTGAACTCAGTGAGCGAACAGCCATACTTGGTCGCAACCTCGGTGGACCCGGTGGGTTGGCCAATGTGGATTCGGATGCCGATGAAGCGGCCGCCTGGCTTCAGGGTCGTGGCGATGTTAGTCCACATGCCGCCGAGGTCTTCAGGGTTATGGGCGTGGTCAAACACCCAGTTTGCCATGGCCACGTCGTACTCTCCAACGGGCGCGTCAATGCCCTGCTCAGCCAAGGGCTTGCTAGCATCAGCGAGCAACCAGCGGATGCGACTCTCGTCAGAAGATTGGGCCTCGATGTCACGGCCGATTTGAAGCATGGCGTCCGAAATGTCCACCACATCAACCCGGCGCGCACCCGCTTTGACGGCCTGTCGTGCGTGCACGCCGGAGCCCCCACCGAGGTCCAGGACTGTGAGGCCGGTGCAGTCACCGAGGGCTCTACGGATGAGCTCTGCTTCGAGACGGGCCATGGGCAGCTTGGCATAGTCGTTGTACTCGGCCGCCATCTCATTGTACTGGTCTTTGTTCCCTGAAGCGGTCGGCATGATGGCGGCTGTTGTTAGATGCCCGAAGTTTTAATTCTGATGTTGAGATGATAAAAGAGGAGAGGGGTCGAGTGTGCAAGCTGCGCATGCCGACTGCTAGTGAATCAGGTTTATACTGGGCGCCATCCCTCCTGCACACATCACACCAATCCCTAGCCACACACCCATTGACTCCAAATGCCGGATGTCATCTGCAATGAGCCCCTAGTCCAATCGTCGTTGACCTATCTGCATGCCCCGCGTTGGGGGGGTAGCCGGGGCTTCGCGTACCGTTCCTATTCGGCCAAATTGTGGTTGGAGATGTGCCTCATTCTCGTCATTGGATTGTTGGATATCGTCGCAGTCTTTACGTAACACAGAAGGGGGCTAATAGACGCTGCGTATGGCCAAGGTTGTCCAATAACTTGCCCTGCCACGACTGCCAGTCTGATATCCCCGTGGGAGATCTACTGCAAACAGGTACATGCTGCTGCCGACTTAGTATTAACTGGTCATGTACAAACATGCAGGTAGAGGGCGGGGGGCGTCCTTCTCGCTTGGACCACTCCGAGACGTCCAGTCCCCTGTATTCGGATTCGCCGACACCCCGTCTTACCCCCTTGAACAGGAGCATGATTTTGTTCCGAATGTTACTGGTAGTGTGAAGACATACATATCAAATGATTGATGGAAAATGGGTCCCGCATTGATGTCGGGGAGTTTGCGCCAATAGCAACGGGGTCCGCCGCTCGGGGATGCACTAACGCGGGGCCAACCTAACAGTTCTCGGAGCTGAACTAGGGCGATGTTTAATAACCAAATACACAGAGTTTGAGGAAGGAGTACGAAGTTGTGCAACTAGACTTACTTGACACATTTACAAGTCTCGTTTAGACTGATAATAATTTCGTTGAGTGGCACTCGCTGTCACCAAAGCCCTGCAGGACGATAAGCTGGGCCGGCCCCTGGTCGTTGCTAACCTCTTTTAGCTGCACTATCCCGATGGAGGTGTTCACGGCCGCCAGCGTAGCAGGGTTTGATGCACGTCGATAAGTCCTGGGAGAAAACCCGAAAACTCCCACCAGCAGTGGTGTGTGGAGTTTCTCATCTTACTTCTGCTGTCGGCCCGTGTCGTCAAGATACCGTGCGGGAAACCATGGGTATCATCGCGAAGATAGTCGACAACCGGTGGGCGATAGCGTGGACGGTGGTGAGCATCTATCTGCTTGCCAAGATCCACACCTACAGCCGACTCCGGGGATTCAGGGGGCCTTTCAGCGTGGGCTTCACCAACTACCTCCAATGCAAAGCGCTCCTCTCCTTCAACTTCCACCTGTGGCACAAACGGGTAATCGACGACTACGGCCCCATCGCCCGCATCGGCCCCAACGCCCGCATCGGCCCCAACGAGCTGATCACAAATTCCCCCGAACTCCTCGCCCACATGAGCGCCGTCCGCTCGGCCTACATGCGCGCCAAATGGTTCAACCGCGCGACGCGACTGTGGCCCGGAAAAGACCACATCTTCAGCTTGCTCGACGAAGACGAGCATCTCGCACGGAGACAGCAAATGGCCCCAGGGGTACCTCAACCCCTCCTGCGCCCTTGAACCTCCCCCCACAATCCACTGACTTTCCCCTAATACTCCGGCAAAGAAAACTCCTCCCTTGAATCCTCCATCGACATCCACATCTCCGAACTTACCACCCTCATTCGCACCAAGTACCTCTCCACCGAAACCCACTCAACGCCAATGGACTTCGCCAAAAAGGTCTAGTACCTCACCCTCGACGTAATCTCCAACGTCGGCTTCGGCAAACCCTTCGGCGACGTCCTCGCAGACTCCGATATCAATTCCTACCTCAAAGCTGGGGAGACCGGACTCGCTGTAGTCTCCATCGGCGCGTCCCTTGGACTAACATGGCTGCTTCAGTTCCCACCTATTGCGAGACTTCTCGGCCCGTCGGAGAGAGATCTAGTTGGGTTCGGAAGGATGTTGGCCACGGCAAGGGAACTTGTGGAGGAAAGGTTGATGCGGGATACGGGAAAGTCGGACATGTTTGCTTCGTTTGTGAGACATGGCTTGGACACGGAGGAGTTGGTGAGTGAGTCTGTGTTGCAGGTTGTGGCCGGGTCAGATACTACTGCAACGGCGTTGCGGTGTATCTTTCTGTATGTGATGACGCATCCGAGGGTTTATCGACAGTTGCAGAGGGAGATTGATGCAGTTGGGAAAGGGAAGGGGGGGTGTGATTTCCGATGCGGAGACCAGGAAGTTGTTGTATTTGCAGGTGGTCATGAAGGAGGGGATGAGGGTGCATCCGCCTGTGATGACAATGATTGCGAAGAGAGTTCCGGATGGGGGCGATACGGTGGTGGTGAACGGGAAGGTCGTGCGGCTTCCGGGCGGCGCGAATATCAGCCAGGCCACGCTGGCGCTGCAGCATAATAAGGAAGTGTTTGGGGAGGATGTGGCGGAGTTCAGGCCGGAGAAGTGGCTGTTGGAGACGGATGCGAACAAACTTGCTGAGATGAATAGGGCGAATGAGTTGATTTTTGGGTATGGTAGGTATCAATGTCTGGGGAAGTCGATTGCGATGATGGAGATTGCGAAAACTATTTTCGAGGTAAGTTGTTGCTAGAGATAGGCATCTGACGTGTTGGGGATATTGCTGACAGTACATTCAACAGCTGTTCAAACACTTTGACTGATCTCTAGCCAGGCCGGAACATCCGTGGAACGAACGAAACTTCTTTGAAATCTTCACGCAGAAGGACATGTGGGTCTTGGTAACCGAAAGACCGGCAACGAAGTAGTCCAAGTCAAAACGAGTTAGAACCTGTGTGTGCTATTTGCCGCAGTCCAAACAAATTTCGAAATCTGCACAGTTCCTATGGTCAAAGACCGGCTACGAGCCGAGATGCGTCTATTCTAAATGATATTCTATGTGATATTGGATGTGTACATTTCAACCGCTAAGCTTCTTGACATCCACCGGCAAGGTCTTCAGCTCCCCAAATTTGGGAAACTCATCCGCCTTCGTCGCAGGTGTAACATCCCTCTCCTCAATCTCCACCTTCAAGCTCGCCACGCCTTCAGTCGGGATCGTCGCCTCCTCACCCTGTCACTCAGTTAGCCTTCTCTCACGGCACATCATCATACCATCAGGTGGACGATAAACTTACCATTTTCCTCACCGCAATCTTCATCTTCCCCTCCAGCTCCGCCACGACTTCCTCAGCCGTCCTCCCGTCCACCACGACACCGGCACCCTGCAAAGCTCTCTGCAACGGGATGCTCGCAGATCCGCTGCCCGTCTTGGGCATCGAAAGCAGCGCGTACTCGCCTGCAACCACGTCCCCGATGCGCACCTCGATGCTGCAAGGGACCGGCAGGTCCGCCCGGTCAACTGCGATCCGCACCGCATAATCTGTGAGTGTCGAGTTATCCGCCCTCCGTCTCAGCCCCCTGGCGCGGGTGGCAGCAGCCGGCTTGCCGTACAGCCCGTTTACAAGGGCAATGGTTCGCTTTGACAGCTCGTCCTTGCTGTACTTCCAGTCCTCGAGGCCGGGGTAGGTGTACCCAAAGGGCCTCGTTGATTCGGTCATCTTGTTCGTCCAGAATGTATTCTTGTCCTTCTGGAACGGCTTGAGCGGCGTGTCGGGAGTGACGTCCCCGTTGGGCGTGCCGAAGACGGCTTCTCCCGGCACCGTGCCGGTGAACATGGACTGGTTGGGGTAGATTGCCTGCCAAAGGGCCCACAGCCGGTCGACTTGTGCGTGGTGGAGGAAGCTGTGCGCTATTGTTAATAACCCCGACCAAACAGAGAAACACGAAAGAGAAATAAACTCACAAGAGCGGGTCAAAAGCCGACCACTCTGCCGGCTGGATATGCCCCAGCTTAGAGCCCAACCGCGGATGCCCCCCCGCATGTTGATGAATGACATTGTGCGGGTTTTCAAAGTTTCCGCCGCCGCCCTTGCCCGCCTCGGACGCCATATCCACAAAGTTGGTCGTCTTGGCGAACACAGCGTACGTCGCGTCTCGTACTTTGGTGGCCTGGTCACCAAGCGTCTCCCGGATTATCTCGTAGTGGTTGACGCCGTCGCTGGGGATCTCCGAGTCTGCGCAGCGCTTGGTCTCGTTGAACTGCGCGACCTTGGGGTAATTGAGCATGTCCTCGTCCGTGAAGGGGAAGTTCTGGAACTGGTACGAGTAAAGGGGGTTGCGGATTGTTTTAGACCCTGAGGGCGTGGTGATGGTGATGGTGGGCTCGGTGATGATGGGGGGCAGCTGCGCGTCTGTGGCCCAGTCCCAGTAGGGGAAGCGGAGGGTCAGGGCCGCGGCTTTATAGGCGGCAGAAGAAGAGCTGGGGTAGAGGGCGGCGATTTTCTGGGCTTGGGCCTGGATGGATTGCTCAATCAGGGTGACGTAGGGGCGGTGCCAGGTGATAAAGGTCAGTTGCTGCGATATTGTCAGCATAGGTGGCGGGCTTTTGAAGCTCGAACTGGTATAGGTGAGGAAGGGGAGGGAATCATACCCCGTGCGGACAGTAGCCGGCCTTGGCGTTGCCGTCTCCGTTCTCGACGCCGTTGTATGGCTTGAATGGGAGTCCGTGGATGCCGGATGTTTGGTACCAAGAGAGCAAGTTATCCTCGGGCGTGTCGAAGACGGCTTGCAGCGCTTGAATGAAGAGGTCCCTGTTTCTGTCAACATTTGTATATATTTACTAAACGAGGGGATAGTTGACGCACCATGCTGGGCCGGCTGCACGATGCATATCGTTGATGTTGAGTCTGGCTGGTCGCTCGCCAGTCTGCTCGTTGACTCCGGCCTTGATACCGGTGACATACTGCGCCGCCGCCCAAGGGGCCGCGGCTGATAAGACGAGAAGTTTGTGGAGGCGCATGATAATGTAGAACAAAATTCGAACTTGAGTGAATGTAAAGAACGGTGATGGAATGATGTACAGTCTGAAGAACATGTAAACTCAGGATGCTAGGTGGTATTTATGGCACTTAACAAGTAATCGGCTTATCGTATCTGTCCGGGGCCTCAACTCGCACTTCCCTGGGCGGCGAAAGTTCGTCAGGGAATCCTTCCATGACGGCGTACCTCAACTGTGCCCCCCAAGCCACAGTGGTGTTGTATGCGTAGGGCGTGGTTTGTTCCGCTAGTTCGGCCCTGGACGCGATCGGTAGCACTGTAAGATGCATGAACCAAAAGGCCATGGGATGACATCTCGGGCGAGTTGATCACGGCACAGGATCTGCGCCGTGATTGGATGCACCGAGACTTTGACACTGTAAAAACGCCTTGCATCCCAAAACCCCGGTCAGAAGCTGCCCGTGCCTGCGGCGGAGTTCAGGGGTTAATCCTTCGACTCGCTTGGACGTCAGCTTCGAGAAAGAAAAAAACCGGGATCGCACCCAAGGAATACGTACCGTCCGCAGAATTGTACCCCTGTACAAGGGACAATAGTACCGCCGCAGGGCAGACGGAGCGAAGGGTCGCCCATCATGATTCTGCGAGGAATTCAAGACGAGATTAACGGTGGTTTCAATTTTTGCAACAGACCACTTCAATGGGAGAGATAGGTAGGTATGCTACCGGAACCTAAGGCAGTTCCCATTCCGCTGCTGGTGACTCTAACCCTCAACTTGTTTCTTCTCATCGGCCCATATCCTCACGGCGGCACAGCCTTGGCCTCAGACTCCACTTGCCCAGCCGGAGCACTCACGATAGGCGCACTCTCGACAGTTCCACTGCTCGCCTTCTTTGCCTCCTCGACCACAGCATCAATACAGTTCGACAGCCTCAGGCGCCAGTGGCGCTGGTACCACCACCCCGAATAGCACACGATGCCCAGCAGCGCGATCGCCGCGATACCATTATTCTTCCAGTACTGAGTTGCATACCGAATATCATCCTTCGCGTTGCTCGAGATGACCACCTTGAATTCGTCCGGGTTGCCCCAGTACGCCATCGGGACCAGACACTTGCAATTGCGGTAAACGCCCGCGATTTGCATGAAGGTGCCGGCGATGGCGCTGAAGATGGAGAAGAAGAAAAAGACGACGAACAGAAGGCCAAACACCACCCGTCCGGCTTTGGACCTGATGCGCGGGCCGTCGTCGTCGGCCTCCCCCGCCGGAGCGCTGCTGAACACGTTCCTCGACCCGGTGAAGTCGACCAGCCACAGGACGGACAGAAGGCACTGGAACAGGAAGTACAGCACGAAGGTGAAACTGCGACAGCCCAGGCCGATGATGGGGGTGTAGTACGACGTCAGAAAGGCGAGGGTGAAGGGGATCAACAGCAGCGCCACGAGCAAGAGGAAGATAGACAGCCAGTCAGGGAGCGTCGTGTAGGGCACACCCGTCTGGTTGAGGTCTTCGCCCTTGAACACGACCGCAAACCGGCCCTTGAGCACGGTGAGCCTGCTGTGCAGCCAACCGCTCTTCTCGTGGACGTGGTCCTGCTCGCCATACTGCTTCTGCACGTGCTCGATCCACCGCCGCTTGTTGCGCCCGCGCTCCCACATCCACACCGGCTCGTATGCGCCCGCAAACAGCGACGGCATGACGGCCTCGCGGAAGAAGGCCACGCTCCAGAACTTAGGCCTGGCCTTCCCGGTCCCTCCCTCACCCTCCCCACTCCGACTAGCACTGCCACCACCACTGCTGCCAGTAACAACAACACCCGTCCCAGACATAACTGCCCTCAGCGTGTTGGGATTATTCCCCGCAAGCAGACACCCAGCGACAATGGCCACAAACGGGATGGTCATCCACCATTCACCAAAGGCCAGTGCGTGCGACGTGTCGTTCTGCCCCAGGTTCTCGAGGTTGCCAAACACGTTGACAAGGAAGGACCCCAGGAAGAAGCACAGCGCCGCCGCGACCGTGACGCCGAAGCGCGCCTGACTGCCGAGCATGGTCTGGAGTCGGTTCCGCGTCACTTCGGGCTCGTATGAGGGCTGGGTGGGGGTGCCAGCGGTAGAGAGGAGGGAGACGAGGTGGTTGATGTGCGACCAAGCGTTAGGCGAGGAGTCCGCGCGTGGGCTGGGCCGTGCGGGTGTTTCAGTCCTGAGCTCGAGGTTGCCGACGAGCACGGCGTAGAGAAGGTGGATCATGTGCGCGGTGTTCACCGCCCCTTTTGCTGGCGGCAGTGCAATTTCCACGTCGTCAGACTGGGCGACGGATTTCTCGGCAGGTTGCTCAGAAGCTTTCTCCGCACTATTTTCGACATCAGGCTGTGGTACCGCACCACCTTTGACAGACCCTGGACCTTCTGGCTTCAGCTTCTGATTGGTGTGCCGCTCGACATAGGTGATGACCTGTCGGTCCACGTTGGCCTCGTACAGGCCACTGAGGATCATGGGTCCGGCGGTGGAGAAGACCATGGCCGTCCAGACGAGCGTGTCGACAAAGCCGATGGCGGCGGCGAGAGCGGCGCGGATGATGATGTCAATGACAATGAGCAGCGTCGACACAAGTGCCAGCACGGTCGGCTTGATGTGGCCGAAGACGCTATTCGCTTTGCTGATCTTGTTGAACTCGGTGATGACGTCGTCGACCTTGTTGGGGAACAGCTTCTCGGGGATGTTGAACGTCCGCTTCCGGGGCACGGTGAGACTGAACACGGCGGCCGGCAAGATGTAGCCGACAAACGGCTGGATCCACTGACCCAGGTTGCCATTGTGCGATCGCTGCCACCCGGGGCAGTTATCCCGACACCAGCGGTACGGGACCTCGACGGGCGGCGATCCATCCTTGTTGTCGGCGTACTCTGCCGTGCAGGGAAACTGCTTGGGCTTCAGCGGGAACTCGGCCGGGTCCCACTTGAGAAAGGGGTTGGGTGTCTGCACGAGTTCGTTGTTGCTGTCCAATTTGTACGACTCGCTGACGGCGCGGAGGCAGCAGACTCCGAACTCGAGACCGCCGATGGGATTGTACACCCATGGGTTGGGGATCTCGCTGAGCTCCGGAATGGCTTCGTTGATGTCTTTGAACTTCAGGTTGGCCCAAACCGTGGCAGCGAACCATGTTAGGCTCGCTAGCGGATACAACCGCATCGTGCGACTGTCTGAGGAGTTGATGTCAGGATTTGATTGGGTGTGAGGATTGTTTGCGTTTTGGAGTAGCGGTGGATAATCGTCCTGAGACAGAGGAGGAACTTCTGCAGGTCTCAGTAGGTCTTGGTGTCCGTCTTATGCTCCAACATACAGCTCATTCTGCCATGCAAGCAGGAGTGCGCAGGACTCGGAGCCTTGTTGGGGTTGCACAACCCCCGACGTACCAAAGTATGTGTTTTCAATTGCATGATGTGCCTCTTTTCGTCTTGACCTGCCTCCAAAATCAGCGCCTCTTTCCGAGACAGACCAGTCACAGCCCGGGTCAACCAGCGGCTGCCGCGGTGGGCATTTGACGCCCTCCAAGAGGCCAGCGCTCGGTCATCCACCGAACGCCACATATTTCAGCTCGCTGCCGTCGCCGCCAAACAAAATCCGGGGAAGTCGATATTTGTGCTCGTGTCACTCCTGCAGACCCGTCTTGGCGCCGTGCCCGCTGCAAGCCTCATTTGTCGTGATCCCTACCCTTGGATCCTGATGCTACCCAACAATGCACGACAGATAAATGCGGCCCGCAGCCTCGAGGTCGAAGACTTCCCTCTGAATTCCGCTCCTCTGCGTGCTAGCGATACCACTCAAGAATGGGTCCCCGAAATGATCGGCCGACCGCATGTCGACCGCGCTGCATTGAGGATGAGGCTCCGGCAGTGAATCTGACACCTGCCTACCTAGGTGGTACGCGGAGGCGCGTGAAGGTTACAGCAGGCGGTATCGCGAAAAAAAAAAAAGGCCCTGCGTCGCAGAAGGTTGGAAGTTGTTGATTGTTGTGTGGACTCGGATGAGTGGCGAAAATCCACTCAGAATCCAGAGCACTGCAGAATTGGTTCCGACCCGCATTTGCTGGCCCCATCAAATGGTCGTCGCTCCTGCCATTCCTCAATACTCCCGCGAGCAGTAGTGATGAGTACCTTCCCCGGACGGCTCAGACGGTAGTGCCTCATCTTTCCGAGCCACGGTGTCAACAGAACCTTCAGTCACCTGCCAATTTAAGTTCAACTTGGTGATGGAAACGCCGGGAGCAAAGTTATCGTTGCGAGAGGTTGGAACTTATTTATGTATTGTTCACATTACAGCTGAATAACTACCTAACTTCTGCTCTCGCCGGTATTTCCCAGCGACTGAAACGGTTTGGTAATTCAGGTGACCCAAGTATAATCATCCTGTAACCTTACCCCGTCCGTGGTATCGAGGACTCAGATTACCGAGACGACATGAATCACGCACGCATCGCATCCTGCTGCCCCCTAACCGCCGAAACCAGCCCCAAAGCCCTCGCATGTTCCGTCGGCATATACCCCGGCAGCCCCAAGAACGGCACTCCCTTCCTTTCCTCCCCATCTTCCCCGGGGCCATCCTCCCCATCAATCAACGCCATAACCTCCGCCGCGCCCGGAACCTCCCCCGACCGACTATACAGCCACGAATACAGCCCCACCACCGCGCTCTCCAGCGCGCCGACAACCCACGCATGGTGCGGACTGGCCGCCTCGCCGGCAATAACCAGATTTCCTGACGGCAAGACGATCTTTGGCCACAGCGTCGAGAACTGCTGCGCGCGGAAGAAGGCGAATGCACCCGCTGTGTTCGGATCGTGGGACCAGTCATGGGCGTAGTGGTCTAGGTACCACCCGCCGTCTTTGGGAGGATTAGAGAGGTTGGTGAACAGGGCCGTTTCTTCCTCGGGGGAGGTGGAGTGCAGTTTTGCGAGTTCGCGGAGGAGGAGGGTCTTGAGTTCGCCTTCGTTGTTGGGGGAGTCAGATGAGATGAGGGCGCCGACGCGCTCGGCGTCTTGTTGCCAGGTGTAGGAGACGAGGAGGACGGCGGGCTGGTCGGCAGGGTCGAGGATATTGTAGGAGGGGTAGACGACGGTGCGGATGTGCAGGTCTGAGTGGCCCAGGCCGCCGGTGGTGATGCGGTGGGAGGGGGGGAGGGAGTGTAGCCACCAGGCGTGGGAGAATTTGATGCCGACTTTGCAGGACTGGCCGTAGGCGAGGGCGCGGTGGGCCATCTTTGCAGAGTTGGAGATGGTGCAGCCGGTTGTGTCGATGCGGCGGAGGCAGCCGAGGGTCGTGGTGTTGAATACGCCGTTGTATTGTTGAGGGGTGGAGGAAGAGGTGGTGGTGACTTCCATCTGCCAGTCCGAGTCGGGATCGGAGATGGCACTGATGGCTTTGACGGTGGTGCTGTACGTGGGCTTACGGGCAAGTTGCTTTTCCATGAGGATGGGAAGCTGTTGGGCGCCGCCCATGATGCACCACCAGGGGTAGTCAACCCCGCCGGGGTCGCTGTAGTTGAAGTCGAGGGATTCGAGAACTGTTTCGCTCAGGGCCTGGTCGTACCAGTCCGTGCCTCTGGGTTTGCATGTTAGTGGTGAAAATTCTCGTCAGATGAAGCCAAGACTTGCTTACCCATTCATGGTCTCCAAGAAATTGATGGTTGTCGCGTTGAAGGGGGGAAGCTTGGGGTTGAGAAAGCCGTGATGATCCCAGTTGCTGCCCAGCCAATCACGGGTTGTGTATTTGTCGTAGTCCATCAGCTTTTTCCAACCTTTCTTGCCATCGTCCTTGATGGCGTCTCTCAACGTGTGCATTGCTTCGTCCACGACATCACCAGGCTTCATCTTCAGTACACTGGAACGAACACAGTTAGTCAAGATAAAAAGCGCCAGATGATTGAAGCACGTACGCTGAAGGGATTTCCGGCGCATAGGGATCCTGATTGAAACCAAAGGCATCGCCTCCTTCGCCGGCAGACGCAGCAATGTCGAGGTATGAACCCCACTTGGTGACCCCGTTGAAGCAGAATGGCTCGTTCTGGCCCTTGGCGTTGCTGTTTTGCATGCTATAAGGGATCAACGACCCGTTGGGTGTATCTGACCTCATCTCGTCCTTGTTGACAAACGGCATTCCCAAAAAGGTGAAGAGGTCAAAGACGCGGGTCATGACTGGGTTCTGAGGGAATCGCATGCCGCCCACGTCGTAATAGTCGTGAGGTCCCGGGGGACTATCGAGCTTGGGTGGGAAGTTGTACGTGAAGAGGCGGCCTCCCACCCGTTCCTCTGGTGCGGCCTCGAGGATGTCGTATTCAACATTGAAGGCCGGGACATTTTTGTTGAAATAGTCGAGCATCATTCCAAGGAAGAGTCCGGTCACTCCAGCACCGACAATTGCGACCTTGTTCGGGGAGTCTCCCGTGCCTGCCGGTTGGCCACCATGGCCCACCAAAGGGCGCGCGGCTGGCAGATCGAGCAGCAGTTTGCCATCCACACTCGGAAGCAGCTCCTTCAACTGCTGGTCGCCAGAGGCGAGCCGTTCAATTTCACCATAGAGGTGATTAATTGCATACTGCTCCCTGACAGACAGCCCTTCGCCCTCGTTCCAGGTAAGACTCGGCATGGTGAAATTGAGAACAACAAAGCGTAAAAGTGGATAGTATTAGAAAAATATTCTGAACCTTCCGTCTTTCATGAAATATCGTGGGACTGTCATTCACCCCCTTTTAAGGTCGGCTTCAAACCTGCCGGAATGAAAGGTCCGCCGCAGACCAACATTGTCCCGAAACCCATCTCTGTCATCGGATATCCGAAGAGCGCCAACTACAAGCGTCGGAAGCTGGTATGGTTCAGCGCCGAGAAGGGCATGACGGCTGCAGAGTATTGGGCTCAATCCCCCTCGAATCGGTTTGGTGAAAGTGTTGTGGCTGGCTTGAAAGCCGCGGCGGCTAGCGACTCCAGGTTTCGACGAATAGTGTTTCTACCCGACTGCCACGAAGCACTTCCTACAAGTCTAGACCGTCGACTAGCTTTGAGTCAGCTGCGCCTCTTCAAGTCGGAACTGCAGGTTCTAGCCCGATGGCCATGCCAACCCCTCATTCAGCTACTCCACACTCATGCAAGACACCAGACTAGGGCAACCACATGCTTCCTAGTACGTATTCGGGAATGCGTACCTATTGATCCACGAGCTGGTGACGAGGGCGGATGAATTACGGAGGCTGAGGAATTGACAACCTAATGACATGTCAATAGTTTTGATAAGTTAACATCAAGCATTTATATCTCTGTTATTCTGTCGTGTTGGACACCACATAGCGTCGGTTGACAACTCGGACTAAACTCCAAAGCAATCATGTCGGACTCATTCACATCAGGCACAAAGCCGTCCAATGGCCAGCGCATCGCCCTTCCAGATGGATGGAAGCTCACCGACGCCGATTCTCGGTATGGAGATGACTACCGGCCCGACAACTCGCCCATGAAGGGAGACGATGCCCCCCTTGGGATTCTTTCTCTGCTGGAGGGCAAGACCTTTGTCGGTGGGGGAGTCAACATGCTCTTCCGGCCCAACAACGGCACATCATCCAACACCACATTCCACATCCCCGTCAATCCTCCCCCGCCGACGTCCCCCAACACCAACGTACTTGAGATCAACCTCTTCGAGGAGACCCTCTGCTTCACCAAAGCCGTAGGCACAGTTCCCAACCGCGGCTTCCAACAGCAGGGCGACATCAGCCTCAACGCCATTATGTACCTGCAGACCGTCAACGACGTGACCAACACCCACACCGGCAAACCCGACGGAAAGCCCTGCCCCATCCACGCCGAGAACGGCATGTTCCTCCACGTGCCCACCACCACCAACGACCCCAACATCGGCGCCACCATCGGCCGCCTCGGCAGCATCCCCCACGGCGTCGCCATCAACCTCCAGGGCTTTGAGCCCAACGCCTCCGCCACCGTTGCCGGCCCCCCCGACATCACCCACGACCCCTGCCTGACAACCCCCTTCCAAATCCCTACCACTCCCGGAACAAAGAATATCCCCCACCCCTTCGCCTCCCTCAAGGCCGAAAACAACACCACCTCCCGCATCCCACAGAACCTCGACATCTTCGTCCAACAAGGGACCCTCTCCGACGCCATCCTCGCCGACCCAACCATCCTCCTCACCGAACTCAATAAGACTAGAAACATCACCAGCACCATCACCCTGACCATGTCATCGACCAACCTGACAAACTCAACTAAATCAACCGACGTCCCGACTGGCGGAGGCGTTGTTGGCAATGCCTTCCTCGACGGTATTATCGGCAAGCCGAACGCGTCTCCGTTCTCGGTAGACTTCACGCTCTGGATTGAGACAGTTGCGTATGAGGTGAGAGTTCCGAGATGGAAGCCGGTGGAAGGTGGGAAGCCGGTGGAGGTCAGGCATGAAGGAGGGATGAAGTTTGTTTTACATCCGCCGAGTGAGATTCATGAGGAGAGGACTATTGTGGTGGAGGTGGTGGAGCTACAGTACTTGCAGATGGTGATGTTGCAGTTTGGGGGGTTGACGTGGCCGCATCCGAGTGTTTCGACGTTGAAGCCGGAGGTGGTTGTGGTGGCGGAGGGAGATGGGGCTTGGAAGGGGTTGTGAGATGGGTCGTGGCGTTGGATTGATGAGTGAAATGTTCATCTGGACTGCAAGCAAGCATAGTATCATGGGATAGGCTACAAGATGGGCGATGGGATTTGGGTTTATTCGATGTGGTAGGTAATGTACCCTATATGCAGAGTCGCTGAGTAGCACAAAATTCATCAGCGGGGACAAAGTCCACCTGCTGAAGCTGGCAGGAGCAAAATTACTGAGCCGTCATCCCGCCGCTTTGCACATGTGGGCGTTGTACAGCCTTCGGCACTTTTCCCGGCCAGGCCCCAAAGAAAATGGCTAACCGGCCCCATCACGGCCAGCAGAAACCCTCGATCGGTTTCACTCCCATCAACACAGGCAAAAAACACGTGGAATATGCTTCCCACCAGCGACCGCGCAGTGTGTAACACTCCAATCCCCTTCGATAACGAACGGTATCTGGAGTCCGTCTTTGCTGTGTGTCTACCTACTTCGTTTGCTCGCAGTGACATTGAGCATGTCGTTTTTTACTTCCAACGTGGGCAGCGGTGAGGTTGCGATTTCATTGGAGTTCGGAGATGTCATCCTTTGCATTGTGCCACGAACTCTATTTATCATCGCCATTCTGGCAAAATGGATATGGGACTCGCGTCATCCACCGAAACCGATACCTCATGCCCATGATTTGCGAAGAGCAACCGCCATTATTAAAAAGGTATCATGTCACACTTCCACATAGCGATCAACCGAGCTAATCAATCCTAGGCCCTTCTGTTTGTGGTTATCGTCGTTTTGGTATCACTGGTGCTTCTTGCGAGTGGGGGCGAAACCACGCCCATGCTCAAGGGCTACGCAACAGTTGGAAGCTATGGGGTACAGCTTCTTTGCGCCCTCGCTATCTTCATACGATGTCTGACTACATGGAAGCGCTCCCATTTTTTGGAGTCGGCCTTTCTCGTGTTTACGGTGTGCGACGCCTTTCGAACTTATACGTTATGGAAACTCGCTTCCGGTGGCCATTCTCGAGCCGACTCTCCGTTTCCCGCGCTTCAAACAACATCCACATTACTATACGCAACCCAGTTGGCTCTTGCATCGTGGACACCAGAGGAGCCGAACCACGGAGACCACCAAGGGCCCGATTCAAGTGAGCCAGCTGCCTGCTTGCTAAGCCTGATATTTCTATCCTGGCTTCATCCGCTCTTGTCTTATGGACGCACGTACCAAATTGCGCAGAAGGACCTGAACGCATTGGAAATACACCCAAGCTCACTTTATCATCCTCCTCCTCCCTCCAAAACTAAGCGAGAAACACCCGGTCCATCAGATTCTCTTCTCCGTGATTTGATGAAGGAAATGCCTCTGAGAGCCTATTTCACGATCTTCGGGTCTGGATTCTTGGCACTTGTCTTGACAGCCGCGATCTTATGCCAGCCACTTATTATACGTGGAATTGTTGATTACCTCCAGGAGGATCAGCATCCGTCAGTTGGAGCTTGCCTTGTACTCGGCTTATTCCTCGAGTAAGTAAACCCCCCAGTTCGGCACCCCCGCTCACGTCCTTTAGCTTTGCCGCCATTGCAATCTTGCAGGCGCAAGAATCGCAGCTCATAGACCAAGTCTCGTTCCGCATACGGGGTTATCTCATCTACCGCATCCTAAGTACACCGGACTATTCACCGCTCTGTCCGTCATCACTATGATGATTTCGCCGTATCTCAACTTCGTCCAGATGCTCCCCGATCTTTACGAGGGGTACGTAAGCTGGAAGCGCCTTTCGGAGTTTCTCTCGACGCCACCCGATGACTACGCCAGCGGCAGCGGTCGGCATCAAAAGGGTGAAGGCGAGAGCCAAGCAGATGTCCCGGGACTTGTTGTACGCGCCAGCAACGTCTCTATCGGCTGGACTCCCGAAGCAGTGTTGAAATCGATGTCCTTCGACCTCACAAAGAGGGGTATCACGCTCGTGACGGGGGGGTCAGATTCAGGGAAGTCAACACTGATGAAAGCCCTCCTCGGCGAGGTGAACATCTTGTCCGGGTCGCTGGAGATCTTCACGGGCCGAATTGCGTTTTGCGACCAAACACCTTTCTTCCTACCCTCCTGGCTTTATGGTCAACCCCCCTAGTGCGCCCTACGATGATGATGCCTACGGTTCAAAAGGCCTGGCTCAGTTTGCATAACTCTAAGCACATCAGGACCGTCTCTAGGCACGACGGGCGCGACGTGCACGATGGGCACGGCCGGCCTGTCTCGTAGCAGTTCCCAGCACCGCCGTCTACCTGCAGTCCTGCCACAGTCACTTCCGGCACGGCTCGAGACAATAGCCCCCCATGATCTAGGAAGCCTAGCCTCTGAAAACATGTCTCCTGGCCGTCTCCCTGCGCCATTGATGTTGTTCTCCTTCTGCGTGTGCGCGAGGAAGCCGCCGCTGCGCCGAACCCCCCAGCCGAACCCAGCGCGCCATACGGAGTCGACACGCGCCCGAAGGCAGCAGTCGCGCTGGGCAGGGAATCTCTCTACGCGGGACCGGGACACACATGCAGGC
>Ga0247760_1001291_pt1 | contig 23780 bp, 35 predicted proteins | sample UWRJL171409R4_FD_179936 | JGI IMG/M metagenome (GOLD analysis project Ga0247760, IMG submission 179936) | Plant litter microbial communities from Arlington Agricultural Research Station in Wisconsin, United States - UWRJ-L171-409R-4 | ecosystem: Environmental > Terrestrial > Plant litter >... | reverse complement strand
CGAAGGTTGGGTTGGGGGCGTATTAGAGGATTTGGATTAGATAGTGAAAATGTCTCAACTGGCGGGGAGGTCGAGGCAGCGGTGAGGGTGTGCGCGTGGGTGGTTCATCAGGTGAGGGGATTGGAAACGGGGATGCGGGAAAGGAGAAGATGCAGTGAGGGGGCGCCGGGCAGCGGGTTCCGGCAACCCATCCACCGCCGGCAATGGCACCTACAAATGGGAACTGCTGTGCCCACCGTGAAGAACTAATGTTTGGTCGCGGAGACGATAGGTCGGTCTGGCGGTCGGCCGGGACAGAAGCGCAGTCGGGTCGCGGCCGGGAGGGGCGTGGAGTGGGTTGGGCGAGTCAGCCAGGGATGCGACGAAGGGTCCCGCGAGAAGTGATATGTTATATCTTTTCTGTGGTCAGAAGCTTGCTGTTCTGCTTTGGCGGGCAGAGAGCTCGCCAGCAGGGGCAAGCTCCTGCCGAGATCATTTCTTTCCTCTTTGCAGGCTTGGAAGACACCTCTGTGCCGCAGGGGGTTTAAGGCTGAATTCGTTCTCCCGGTTTTCCAGCTTGCTTCGGCGGCTCGAGCGCCTGCGGCAGTCAAAACCTGAACGCCACAGGAGCTCTTGCTCTCGCAGGACGGTCTAGCGCGGGGGCCCACACCCCTGCACTTCCATCCTCCCTTCCCCGTGGAGACGACATCGACCCCTTGCACTGCATTTTCAACTCGGTGCCTTTCAGGGGGGGGACGTCTGCACGAGACACCTGCAACAAAAACCGCGGTTCGAGGCCCTGGACCCTTTCGAGGATCGACAGACCGGTCTCTCCCCCCGTGCTCACCGTCGTCGCGACAGTTGCCCCGGTGAGTCAAGCTTGCATCTCACCTAAACTTGGGGCATGAAAGCGTCTGTGGTACGGATTACGGTGCACCTTCATCAGCCTGGATCACCAGTCCTTCTTCGTCGACGCCGAGACACCCGCCGCGACGCTGTGTAACGCTGCGAGGCGGTACGACCCAGCGCATTCCGCGTCGCCGCGCTCATGATTATCCCATGCTGGTATCCCCGACGCTCCCAGGTGGGATGGGGGTCTACTTGTACTTTGTACGTCAGGCCGGTAATGCCAAGCACGCACCACCTGCGAGGGGCACGAGTTGAGGTCGTTGGAGATGGGCGCCGGGTTTTCTGGAATGTCCGTCATCGGTGCCTCCCGGCCGGATCTGCCCAATGGCGCCATCAGCGGGCCCGGCCCCATCGACGAGCCCCACGAGGGCCCCATCACGGGTTGCAGTCGGTATCGTGATGTCCCTTGCGCAGTCTCTATGCGCGCTGCAAGTCAGATCTTGTCCCGTCTGTCAGCCCTATCTGCGTCTGCCTCGGCACTCTAGGTCCCGCCCTGAAGCTGTGGTAGCCGGTGCGGTGGTGCCTTGGGGCGCCGCTGCTGGCTGGAGCTTTCAGCTGACAGCGTCTCGGTCGGCAGAATACCGCAATCCCTCGACCCAATGACCGATGACTCGCTGTGGAGTTTCCAAGCTCCCAATTGGTCTTTGTCCTGGATCGGACGGCACCACCAGCCGCCCAAGGAGGAGGACTGGATTGATAGTGTATGCATCGGACGGGAACCCTTGTTTCGCTCCCAACTAGGCCTCCAGCTATCTGCTGCCGTCAGCTAAGATGAGGAGGAACTCGACAGATTACGAAGATAGGTGGCTAGGTGCCTAATCAGATGGGTGCCAACTTTTGCGCACCCGGTTTCCCGTGCCAATTCACACTCACCCTCTGACATCCACCGACTGGTGTTTACCACCACCACACGAGCTTCGAGTGTCGTTTCGTGTCTGTTCTTTCACAGATCCGGCGTCCATTCAGAACCACCCGAGCTCCGGCCCAACTACCCCTCCCCGCACCACCCTGTTGCCCCGCAGTTCAGTCAGTTCAACTGAACGGAACAACTCATCCTTGCCCACGCACTCAAACGCTCGTCTGCAGCAATAGCCACCATGGGCCTGGGTACCCTCCTTAAGAAGGTCGGCGAGAAGGTCGGCGGCGGGCTCGACGAGCTGTTCGGCGAGGAGAAACACTCGCACACACATATTGGCCACGGCTGCCATGAGGATGACAGCCATGCCGAGTACAGGGAGAACCGCTACTGCTCCTTTGCGCCGCAGTCTTCCGGTCATGCCAAGTGGTATGTCGACGGCGCCTCCTATTTCTGGGCTGTCTCTATAGCCCTCGAAGGTTCGTCGTTCGTGCGAAGAATATTGCGCATATTGTGTCGAGACGCAAGCTAAGCCCCTTGTTACTGACCCCCGCTGTAGAGGCCCGCGAGTCCATCTACATTTTGGACTGGTGGCTGAGGTATGTTTCCATGGTTTCGGTGGGCTCATGCTTTGCTGGCAACTGACGAGTCCCTCTCGGAAACCCACAGCCCCGAGCTGTATCTGCGACGGCCTCCTGCGCGCAATGCCCAGTATCGTCTCGATACTATGCTCAAAGCCGCCGCCGAACGGGGCGTGATGATCTACGTGATTGTGTACAAGGAGGTTCCCCAAGCGTTGACGCGTAAGTGCATCGTAAATTATCCTGTGGTGTCTAGATACACGGCATGACTAACGGTATTTCAGTGGACTCTGCGGTAAGACGCCCAATGCTTGTTGGGGTGCATATCAGGGGCTAAACTATAATTCCGATAGCACACCAAACACGCACTTGAGGGCCTGCATCAGAATATCAAGGTGTTCAGACACCCTGATCATACCCCTAGAGGAAACGAGATCCTCTCGGGCCTGACGTCGAGTTTCCAGAACCTGAATTTCAAGAGCTGCGACCTCGTCAAGGCCTCACAGGATACCCTCAAGGCCCTTTATGGAGGTTCTGATGATATGGTATTGTTCTGGGCGCATCATGAGAAGCTGTGCCTCGTCGACGGCAAACTCGCGTTCATGGGCGGCTTGGATATGTGTGAGTTCAGCATAAACTCAGGTTATGCTCGCGTGCATTGTTACTAATCGGCGCCATAGGCTTTGGGAGATATGATACCAATAGTATGTTTGCAGCTGCGCTGGCGAGGACGTAAGTTAACAGAACAGGTCACCCGATCGCGGACGCTCATCCGGGCAACATCGACGACATTGTCTTTCCCGGCCAAGACTTCAATAACGCCCGAGTCTACGATTTTGAGGATGTTCAGAAGTGGGAGAACAACAAGCGTGGGCACCATCCGTACTCCCAGCTATGGAAGATAAAACTGATGAAGAGCAGTCGATCGAACCAAGAGCTCGAGAATGGGCTGGTCTGATATCAGCATCAGTCTCTCCGGGCCGATCGTGGACAGCTTGGCGATACACTTTGTGGACCGATGGTATACCACTTCCACTATCCCATCTCGTTGATAATGCTAAGTGATCACAGGAACTACATCTTCGATGACAAGTATACGAACCGTGATGCTGGCAAATATATCCGGCTTCAGAAACCGTCGCATGGCGGACCTCCCGATGGCGAGTATTTCGGAGGCTTACAGCATCACTTCTCCCGCCGCATGCACCGCATGCTCGGAGACGAGGAGCAAAGCGAGCATGTGGCACCATTCCAGCCGAGTGACGGTGCGCATATCCAACTGTGTCGGAGGTAATAAAACAACATCTGGTATGACTTATGGCAAGGCGAAGCTAACCCGCTTGAAGCTCATCGAAGTGGTCCTCTGGCCTCAATACGGAGCATTCCATCGCCAATGCCTACATCCAGGTCATTACGAATGCCCGCCACTTCGTATATATTGAGAACCAGTTCTTCATCACGGCTACGTCAGACAAACAAAGGCCTGTTGCCAATAAGATTGGTCGTGCCATTGTGGACCGCATTGTCCGAGCCCATCAAGGCCACGAAGATTTCCAGGTCATAATCCTCATGCCCGCTGTTCCCGCATTCGCGGGAGATTTGAAAGGGGAGGGAGCACTTGGAACTCGTGCCATCATGGAGTTCCAGTACGAGAGCATTAACCGCGGTGGTTACAGCATCATCGAGACGCTGAAGAAGTCGGGCGTCCAGGACCCGCACAGATACATCAACTTTTACAACTTGCGCAACTATGATCGCATCAACACTAGTGCGGTAATGGGCAAAGTTGAGAAGGAGAGCGGTGTTTCATACGAGTCGGCCCGCCGTGACTTCGATAACGAGTATCAGCGTGGGGATCAATATCAGCCCAACGACTCAGCTTATACCGGCGGTGGCCCTGACAGCCAATACCTGCGCTACCAAGAAGCGGCGAGCCACCATACCGATCAGACCTGGGATACAGTTTCGGCTTGCTACATGGACTCCGGTCCCGATCTGCATAGCGTCCCATGGAACGGGTCGCCCGAGTCGGAGCTCGATGCCTTCGTCTCGGAACAGCTCTACATTCACACCAAGGTTCTGATCGCTGATGACCAGATTGTGATCTGCGGTTCCGCAAACCTAAACGACCGATCGCAGCTCGGTAACCACGACAGCGAGATCGCCGTCGTCATTGAGGATCCCACGCCGGTACGCAGCACGATGGGTGGCCATGTCTATACGGCGTCCGCTTTTGCTACGTCTCTCCGCCGGCAGCTCTATCGTCGCCATCTGGGTTTGCTCCCTGACCAACCATGCGACCGCCCCAACTCTAACTGGACCCCTGTAACTCGAGACCCCAACGAGTACGACTGGGGCTCCCCTGCAGATCTGCTAGTCCGCGACCCCATGGACCCCAAGTTCCGCGAGCTCTGGCTCCAGACAGCGCGTCAGAACACCGAGATCTTCACCCGCGCGTTCCACCCGGTACCCAACGATAAGGTTCGTACCTGGGACGACTACGACGGCTTCTTCAGCAAGCACTTCGTCGTGCCTGGCGAAGCCAAAGAGAAGGCCGATGAGGGCTACAGCCAGGGCAAGGTCGACTACGGGCATGTCGTCCGCGAGGAGTTTCCTGGTGGTATTTCCGAGCTCAAGGACCTGCTTAGCGGTGTACGCGGAAATCTCGTCGAGATGCCATTGCAGTTTTTGATTGACGTTCCCGATATTGCTATCGAGGGTCTTTCTCTCAATACCCTGACCGCGGAGCTCTATACCTAGACAGGGTATCCGAGTATCTAGAGGGCGTGAAGGGGGAATACCCGTGAAAGAAAATAGCGAGAGCGATGTGTTCATCTGCGTGTCACGTTCGGGGAAAGCATGTTTGTGTTTTGCTTAGTGTGTAGCTGGATGTGATTTTGTGTGATGCTGATGCAATTTCTACACTGTTGACTGAATTCAAGATATGCTTGCCCATTGTGCCTTTGCCATGAAGTTTTGTTCCAAAAGAAGGGAGTAAATTGGTTTGCTGTTCAGCTAACTCGGTAGGAGTGTCTCAAATACAACAATACCAGCTATTAAACGGGGCGAGTGTGTTCCTTTGATTCTTAACTATCACATGGCGGCCCGTGACCCCTTCACAGCAATCCCCACAGCCTCTCGTGTCCAACAATATCTGTACACAATGAGACCTCAATACCCATCTTCCCCCAGTTGGGCAGGAACTTGCCGAGTGCCCAAACATGTGGATCACAGTTACAGTTTCTTCCAACCCAAATCCTCGTCTGTGGTGACACTAGGACAATCCCTCACCAGCCCACATGGCCAACCAACCCCGGTGCCAAAACACATCCACACCATAAGCGGATATCACGATCCATTTCTCCATCTCCTATCACATGGCGTGGTGGCAGAGTGGTCTAATGCGATTGACTCGAAATCAATTCCCTTCGGGGGCGCATGTTCGAATCATGCCCACGTCGATATTTTTGCTCTCCCAGTGCAAACCACTGGGCTAGGTGATCAGTTGCTCTTGGTGAGGCATTGATTTTGCCCCTTTGCTCGGGATGGCTCTTTTTTGGTCGATTGTCGTTGGGGGAGGAGGTGGCTTTGCGACAAGTTCTGCGGCCTGATGAATGCTCCACGGGGCCAAATGATGTAGATCTAGATCAACAACTCGCTCTCAGTTACAATTCCGCCCCTAATCAGGTATGTTTTCTGTCTAATTCCGCTTCCAGGACAGCAGCCCGGTTGTGGAACGATGCATTAAACGACAAGCAAACAACATCGGTAATAGTACAGGCCGCTCTAAATTCCCAACCTCTTTTTCTGTGTACCCATGCAACGACCTATGGGGGGAATGTGCCGCGAGAAAGACAACTAATCGCCACCCTGGTAGCTGCACGCCAAAACGCCCACCTTCATGTCAACTCTCAACTCTCAACCCTCAAACGACAGATTCCGCTACTCCGAGTCGTCGTCAAGTTCTTCCACCCTGGGGGACAGATAGCTTCGCTGGCGCGGCTCTGTTGCGATCTGGGTGGCCGTAGCGGTCGTAGTTGCTGTCGCGGGGGCGGGTTGGCCAGTGGTAGCTGAAAAGGTCGACTGAGCGGCAGCAGATCCTGCGCCAACAGCCTTGGACTTCTTCTTCTTCTTGGGGTTGGGCTGCAATCTGTTAGCTACTGGTCATAGTGCAAGGGGAAGCAATCGGCTTACGTCATGCCAGGCCCAGACAGGCTTGAAGCTCTCGACAACAGAGACATCCTCCCAAAGGTTAGGGAAGAGCCAGAAACCAGGCTTGAGTACGAAGTAGGTAATGCAGAAGAGGATAACACGGAAGATGGCCATGGCGAAGAAGAGACCGAGGAAGATAAGGAAGCCCCAGCTGAGGTAGTAGACACCCTGGCGCATCTTGAGGGGCCACAGGGGGTAGAGGACGACGGTGAAGATAAGTAGCAGCGCGAGAGCGGCGTAGACCTTCCGCATCAGTTGGCTACCCTCCCAGAGCCATACATAGTACATGTCGTCATCGGCGTCCTGCTGCTGCTCAATGCGCACCGTCCAGAGGCCCTTGACACGCTTGCCCTTCTTCGGCGCATGGTCATGGCCTTCATGCGGGTCGGATTTGGACACACGTAGCGCCAGCATCGACATGGGCAGCAGCTTGAATGTGTTTTCAAGTGTGGCACGGTCTGTGATCTCCGGGAGCGCAGGGTTCTTCTTGCGCGCCTTTTCGTACGCTGGGGACTGGAGAGTTCGCAGGGCCCGTTTGACTATGTTGTTACAAACGGGGGTTAGCCAACATTGCCATTGCTTGAGCTTGGATCGCCGGGCTTTTCCTACCTCTGAACATGTCCTTCCGGTCGCCATTGAGAATGACTGTGCGCGGCTTGAGGTCCTGGGCACGAAGGAACTTGGCGAGAGCCAAGGCAACGGGGTTCGGGGGCCCAGGGACGATGGGTTGTGCTACACCCTGCTGTTGTTGCTGCTGCTGCTGCTGCTGATGTTGATGCTGGTGTTGATGCTCCCCGCCCTCGCCTTGCTGTTGCTGCATCTGCTGCTGCATCCTCATCTGTTGCTCCATCGCTTGCCTCTTGAGTTGCTCGATAAACTGCGGAACTGTCATGCCAGCCCTCTCGGCGTCGATAGCAATCTGGCGCTGCATCGCAGCGATCTGCTCCGGCGAGGGCATCTGCATCTGGCCAGGTCCACCAGGTCCGCCGGCCGGCATCGGTTGGCCCTGCATGGTGGGCGAGTTTGGCGGATTATCTTGGTTCGAGTGATGAAATTGCTATTGCACTCTTCTGTTCGTCTCGATTCCGGCAAACGAGAGGTTGAGTTGCGAAGGACAAGAATTTGGGTTTGGGCTCTTTGTGCGAACACTAGCTCTTTCGCGAAGGCAAGCTGTACTTTACACGTCGCATCAAACCAGCGAGTGGCCCGTGCTTCGCCTTACCGAGCCCCGGCACCCCAGACCAGGCAAGGAAGAACTGCAAGCCACAATCTGGAGCCTAACCGCGATGTGGCCTGGAGTTTTTGATTCTCCGCACCCGTTGACCTCCTGTGGCTGAGGATTGCGGCGCTCTCTAGTAGTGTAGGTCTAGAGAAGGTTCCACAAACCCACAGGGGGCAGCTCGCAACTCCCCACTCCACCCAAATCGTTGATCATCAATTTGACCACCCATATTGAATGGCAACGCCCACAGCTTCCGAGTTCTGTGAATGGCTCAAATACGCAAATGCTCAGCTGGCTGAGTTATGACAAAAGAGAATAGTAGGTCATTTTTGAGGTGGGGGACAGCCCGGATGTTCACTCCCAAGTACGAAGGCTTCGACAATCAACAGACACCGGACAAATGCCCGCGCCGAGTTGGATCTCAGCTCTCGTGCCCGTTGCGATGCGCTACTACAGCTTCACTAGAGTGCACTAACGCCGGGTTCGGGAAGTGTGTCTTGTTGCAGCGCCACGAGATGCTAGCGGCGTGTTGACCTGGAGTATTTCAATACCCGCGTCGATGGGCGCTAAAAACATGGTCGGCTCAATGCAGCTCCACGTCTCGTTCGGGATGACGATATCGCCGCACCGCAGCTTCGTTCTTCGCTGCGGCTTCCATCGCGCTCAGCTCGTATGGCTGCGGTGTGGTTTGCCCCTCGCATCCCGCTCCACAAAGCTTGCCCGACCGACGGCGAATATGCAGGCAACGATAGGATGGGCTCGAAGGGGCAATAAACACATGGGCACCTCCTTTTCCGGACGGGCCCTCACTCGGCTGGCCAATCCGCCGTGGTGGTAGTGTGTCTGATTGCTTCTGGGAGGGACGCCCTACCCGTTTTGTGTCTTGGTCCCTTGCAGACGTGGGTTGACTCGCTCTGTCGGGTTTGCGATCGAAACATGTCACCAGGCAGTCTGGGGGCGGCGAGCGAGAGGGGCAAGGCGACAAGCAAGATTATCACGGACTGCGGCAATCGAGGCTAGATCGCATCCTGCCCTGGTCGCTCGCATCTGTTTGGCCACCAGCGCGCGTGCGGTTGGCCTCGCCCAGTGGCCGCATTGGGGGCTGCCAGGTACCTACCATTTGGAAATTGGGCATCCTGAAAACCGTGGACCCCAGCTTCGCATGTTCTGCATTCGCATCGTGCGTCCCCTGCCCTCTGGCTGTGTTCGCGCATTCAGTTCTGTGCCGGATCCTCAGTTTCAGACCAGCCCGACTAACGATAACGAGAGCGGAATCACAAGCCAAAACCCAGCGCATCCCACCGCAAAACCCGCAAAACCAGGGGATCCAATCTGGACAGCCCACGGGGCACCCCTCACGGGCATTTGTGGCAATGCGATTCCCCCAGAGGGCCGCTGGCCGCTCCCATCCAAGAAAAGACTGAGACATTGACTCGCAGTGCGGCACCCCTTCGCAGCACGCGATTTGTGGGCCGACCAATCTGGTGTGTAGCGCCGCCATCCGATACATCACCGGCCCCCGGTTTTGTAAGCGCCAACTGGTCCACGGCTGGGCCACGCCAGCCTATCAGCGCCGGTTATGCAACCTCACCTCTGGCTCTGCTGCACACCCGTACCCATGGAGTACGTATGGAGCATGGAGCACTCACAGTCAGCCAGCGGCCAACGCTGCGAGCTGCTCAGCCGGCAAAGCCAAATAAAAGATGCCGGCCCTCCTCGGCGGCGCCTTCGGCTGATCATATGCTTTTCTCTTATTCCGGCCTCCCGCCTGCGAACCATGTCTGTTTCCTCGATCCGTTTCCTTTGTCCTCGGGTCGCTGGTCGCTGGGCGTGTGTCTTTTCTTCATCAACGCCGCTAAGCACGGCAGCGGCATGAGGCGAGATCCTCATATTCCTCCACTTATTGCTTCACACGACATCGCTCTTCATACCGATCTTACCTACCAGCTTCACTACCTCCCTAGCAAGCTATGAGGTCGTTAGGCAGCATGCTGTCTGAGACCTATGCATCATGGCTTCTTTCTGTTTCTGCGTGTTGCGGTCGTGACGAGCAGCCTCGTCCGGGTGAGTTTGGCCGTTCGGGATACAGGGCGCCCTTGCTGACGCCGTCAGTCGTTGACAAACCTATAATCGTCCTCCGGGACCAACCCGCCTATGTCCCGCCACCGTCAGCAGAACCGCTCTGGTCGAATGAGAGTACTTATGAGAAGACAATCGGGAGATCTACTTCAGGGGCACGTCCGTCAAGCAGCTGGTCAAGGGGCACTTCCGGGACGCCATGGTTTTCGAGGTCATCATCATCACGACACAGGCCGAAGATATCCGGCCCATCTAACTTCCGCCATCTCCACTCTGAGTCTTTTCAGTTTCCCGAGCCGCAGCCGGTGCAGAAGCGTTTTTCCTTTCGACCGCTGGAGCTAGGTTTTGAGGCTGAAGATAAGTCTTTGTCACCGCTGCTGCCCTACTTTGATGATGGCGACGTCGACCGAGACAGTCTGGTCACACCGCCGCCGCGGGCCCACACTGCTGCCAGCAGCAAGTGGGATGGGAGCAGCGCAACGCTTGGTCATGATAGGAACTACTCTTCCATGTCGTTCCACATCCCACGGAGACCCGTTCGCGAGGGGTCCATCTCGTCCGAGAACCCTATAACACCGCCAAGGATTCCGGCCAAGTCCCGAGCTCGGGCATACACCTCGCCGGCTCCGAACGTTGACAAGATCGTCGAGCGCATTGCCAGTGCGCTGATTGAGAAGCAGAAACTGGAGGCTGAAATCGAGTCCATCATTGAGCGCCAAAGCATCTATATCAACAGTCGCCCATCGACTGCTTATGGTATACCTGGTAGGACCAACTTCACTCCGTCTGCTATTTGAGACCAGACAAAGCTAACATATGGTAGAGCTCGAGCCTATGCCCTCCATTCCGGCTCTCCCTGACGCAGGGCCGTCTTTCGCTGAGCGGCTGAGCTCCGACGGCAGGCCCCACACTGCCCCGGCGCAGGGTATTAACGGCGGAACTGCCATCAACACTGATGACCAGCCCTCTCGGGGCCTTGCCGCCGCCGCATTCAACTCGCACCCCCCGTTTGCTCGCACTCGGCAAGAATCCTCTCCTAGCCCCCGCAACTACCGATCCGATGACCGCTACCTCGAGCGCCCACTGGCACCACCGCTCCCCCTTGTTCTGCGCCCTCCCCTCAGGAAGAAGAAGTCCTTCTCCCGCGTGTCTAACTGGCTCTTCCCTGCCGGGGCAGACGGCAAAGACGACTTCCCGCACCGCCGGGACATGAGTGTCAACTCAGTCACCAACGCGCCGAGGCCGATCCGTGGCAACGAGGGATTCTACCAATCTGTTGCGCCGGTGCGCGGAAGTATCGACAGCGACTCATCGTCTCTCAGGACGTGGGAGACCACAACAACAGAGGAGGAGGAGGAGCGCCAGACGCTGCCAACCACCACAATGTCCAGCCCCATCGTGCAGAGCACGCCAAAGCACACACCCGTCATTGAGCGGGTGGCGAAGTTTACTTGGGGTCAGACGAATGGGGGCCTCGGAGTAAAGACGACCATTCAGGGACCCCGGCCGCAGAGCGTCGGGGTGGCATTTTGAGCCGGATTGTATTAACTCTGTGTATAACGATTTGGGATAAAGCGTGGGTAAAGCCTCGTCCTACTGGATAGATGGGATGATGATGATGCGAAGGAAAAGGCAATGCGCCGGGCTGGAGGCTCCGCACGGAATACTTCATTCTCATAGGTATGGGGGCCAAGCCCCTGCATCACTTTTTATTATTTAAACTACCAACTTTGGGGGGTCGGATATTGGGCATGCTACCTACAGCACAGCACGGTTGGATGGGAGGCTTTTTCACTGTTATTTATGATACCATTTGCATTGGAGACACGGTGGTTTAGGATAGCACATAGCTTTAGAACTTGAAGCAAGCAGCTTGACTGCTTGGGTGTTATGTTTCACTCACTCACTCACTCTCGTGGTGGTTACTGTCTGCATCGAGCTATCATCGAGCTCGCATCAAACAAGTTTTGACATGACCGACTGCTCTGCTGTACACCTGCGGTATGTAGTAATACATAAACAGACCCTAGTTGAGGAGCAGTCACTAGTCAGTGTGGGCTGGGGGGTTTCACAGGGCGGCAACTGATTCCGACAGGTGCACATGTCGGGAGGCACAGGCACGGCGTAGGCACAGGACAGCGGTGCTGAAGGGAGATCACTGGGCTGACGCGTCGGGACCTGCTAGTTGGTGTATGGCGTACAAAGAGGGAGAAGGCAGGTTGGTTTGCGTGCGGCTGCATTTCCCGCCCCGATGAATTTGTTGTGTGTGTGTGTGTGTGTGTGTGCAGGTAGGTAGTGGTGTGGTGGGTGGTACAGAGTTTGTGTTTCACCGGGGTGGCTGTGAGGGATGACGGGATCCGAACGGATGGGGACCCCAATGGTACCAAACTTGGGTGGGTAATGGTGGGGTTTGTTTTGTCATGCTGTTGCTGCTGCGTGCTATTGATAGCTGAAGCTGGCCCGACCGGATTGAATGGGTTGTTGGTCCTGGGTCCGGGGGATGCGGCACCTAGTATGTTGGCAAGAGGCATGGGAAACGGGGGCTGTTTGCGCCGTCGGAGGTCAATGGATAGAAGTCCGGGGTTGTTTTGGGCTGAATTCCGCTCCTCCAGCGTAATGCGATGAGCTAGCTCCTACGTAGGTAGGCAGTACGTAAAACTTGCCTAGTATGGGTAGGTTACGTACAGAGCTGGGACGGCGGCCTCTGGCAAGTGACTCGCACATTATCCGTATTGGCTGAAGCTGATCGAAAAGTGACTGACTACCGGGAGCAAGAACCGTTGTAGAGTCCGAGATTCGTTCGTTCGCGCATCTCGTAGCCGAAGCCCCTGTTGTGCGTGGCTTGTGGATCGTCAACGAGTCGAGAGCTGAAAAAGCTTCTGGAAGGATTCTGGAGGCCGCTTGTTTTCGGCAGTCCAGCGGAGCGCGGTTGGCTGAAGAGGCAGCCCCGCTTTCAGGCACCAAGCGCCTGCACGTGCTGGGGCAGGGTTTCAGGTCGCCAACTGTCAGCTGTCAGGGAGGCCAAGAACTGGCCAAGAACATTGGGAGCGGGGAGAATTCACGCCGATGAGTTCGGCCTCGTCGTCGCGGTGTAGATATTGTCACAATACTAGCAGCTACTAGTATGCTATGGCTGCCATGTGCTGTCAAAGCCATCGGATGATAAACTTTGCTAAAATCAGCACTACGGGTTCCTAGGCCGAAGATAAACTTTGCGACAGGATGGGGCCGCTATTTTCCCTCAGCTCCAACTACTGGCGGGGGCTCTTTCGGAATGCCTTGATGGGGAAGAAGATCATATACTCGTCGCTCCCCAGTGACGAAGCAGGTACTGGTGAAAATGAAACTTGGTACAGGCGGTACAGGGCAGCCATCACCGCCGTGATGGTTTCCGCGGCTCTGGCTCTTGTGTCCTTCTTGGCCTGGTCTCTCTTGTGAGTAGAACTTCCTAAAGGGGTATTGTCAGACTTCTAACGCAGCGCTCAGCGCAAAAGCTCAGCCGGCTCAGCCTGATCGCCCGGTGGTTTGCGATACCCCTGAATTTGGCTACAGCTGTCGAATCGGAGTCTCTCACCAATGGGGGCAGTACTCACCGTACTTCGCTGCCCCCTCGGAGATCGGTCCCGATGTTCCGGGGCAGTGTAATATCACTTTCGCGCAAGTCCTCTCCCGGCACGGCGCCCGCGACCCGACCTTCACCAAGGGGGTCGTCTACCGCGCCTTGATTGCCAAGATCCACATCTGGACCAAGAGCTACGGTCCCGGTTATGAGTTCATCAAGCTCTACAGGTACTCTCTGGGCACCGATCAACTCACTAGCTTCGGCGAGCAGCAGTTGGCTCGCTCAGGGGTCAAGTTCTACAATCGCTACCGCTCCCTGATTTCGCAAAGCCCGCCCTTCATCCGTGCCTCGGGACAGGACCGCGTCATCCACTCGGCTGAGAACTGGGCTAAAGGCTTCCATCAGGCCCTCGTCGCCAACTCGTCTTTCTCCCCTCCCCCGTTCCCCTACCCGATCCTCACCATCCCAGAGCGCCTGGGTGCTAACAACACACTCAACAATAAGCTCTGCGCCCCTTTCACCATCGGCCGGTACTCCAGAATCGGATCCGATGCGGCATCCGTCTTTCTCGACGAGTTTGCTCCACGAATCGCGGCGCGCCTCAATCGCAACCTACTCGGCGTGAACATCACCAACGGTGAAGTGCCGCTCCTGATGGACCTCTGCCCCTACGAGACCGTGGCCTCCCCCCAGGGCGCTGATATCTCCCCATTCTGCAACCTCTTCGACGTCGACGAGTGGGCCGAGTACGACTACTACCAGAGCCTGGGGAAGTGGTATGGCTACGGCCCAGGTAATCCGCTCGGACCGACACAAGGCGTGGGCTGGGTGAACGAGCTCTTGGCGCGGCTTACCGGGAGGGCGGTGGAGGACGAGACGAGCACGAACCGGACGTTGGACGGGCGCGAGGAATCATTTCCCCTAGGAAAGAGGCTCTATGCGGATTTTAGCCATGACAATGATATGATGGGTATCCTCGGGGCGCTGCGGGTATACGATGACGTAGTCATGCCGAACTCGACGCTGTTGGGTCCCATGAAAAACGGCGGCTTCTCGGCGGGCTGGGCGGTGCCGTTCGGGGGTAGGGTGTATGTTGAGAAGATGACGTGTGCCGATATAGGGGTGCCCGGTGAGGAGTGGGTGAGAGTGCTGGTGAACGACCGGGTCATGCCTATGAAAGGATGTGGCTCAGATAGGTTGGGGAGGTGCAGGTTGGATAGGTTTGTCGAGGGCTTGGAATTTGCGAGGAAAGGGGGGAGGTGGGATCTCTGCTTTACGTGATACCCCTTAGACTTGTTGGGATTTTGGGGAGGGAAGGTGAATGATGATATTCAAGATATATTTTTCTGACTAATCAGCAGCTGAGAAATTCTGCCCAATAATATCGAGAAATTTCCGAAGAGCGCAGACTGGACTGATGGGGTGTTGAAACACGTGCGACACGCAGCCAGGGAGGCTTAGACAGGCAGTTCGGATTCAAAAACAGCCAGTCGTGCGAGAGACATTGCTCAGGGCTGAAAAAGAAATCCGACAGGCTGCTGGCTCGCTTCCAATGAATGAATGCATCAAGTCTGCGCTGGACTTGGCGAGACTGGTTGTGACGTTGGGCGAACAAAGACGGCCGAGCACCCACCTTGGATCTCACCTCATCCTTCGTGCGATTTGGCCGTCAGCACTTGCTGGTCTCTCCGGTTTGCGTTGCATGGGGTGTATTGAGGAGCCCCGAGGACACATAGGTAACCACGAACTCAGGCACGTTGTGTTGCTCGTATACCCGAGCACAGCAGTTTGTAGGGCTGGGCTGGGCAGCAGGGTTGGCAATGACGCAAACAGAGTGGAGGGTTGTTGATGCGGCGAAAGAAGCCAAAGACGGACAGGGATTGGGGCATTCTCGGGGCCTCGGCGGGCTTATCCACGACGCTCCAGCGGGGTGGCTCGCTCTTTGCTAGGTGGGATGCCCACCAAGCCACCCAGACCTTGCCGGGCCGCCCGTCCATCCAAGCTTCCTTGCTTGGGACAACTCCCACCAACATCCCAGAACAGAAGAGAGAGGTTTAATTTTCCCCTTCACGAAGCTGACAGCCAACAACCCGGCCCGAGTAAAGAAAAAAAAGTTATCTTCCCCATCTCCAATGTCAACGTGCGCCGCCTGCGTCAACCGGCTTTCTTCCTCCACAATCCGAGCGTGATCTCACGCCGCGCCCCCAGTTGTCTCAGCTTGCGCCCGACTCGCACCTAACCTCTGCAACGACCGACGACCACGGCAACGATGCATCCCGCCGGCGTAGCCATCGTGGTGATCATATTCCTCGCAATAGGGGCAGGTGTTGGATGGATTGTCTTCACAAGGCTACGAGCGCAACGGCTTGGGGTGAGTTATCTCCTCTCTTCCGTGACGTAGTCAATCTATCAGATACTACACGCATACCGCCACCCCCCTTTCAAACCATCCCATCTTTGGTTTTCTCGGCGGCGCGTGCTCGTCGCAAGATGGCCATCGCGGATCCGCCGGCCCCACTCCCTTCCCCGATGTTCCCGGCCGCTAACCTATTCCTCGCGCCACTTAGCTCCCTCCTCCACCGCTTAGCTCCTACGTCCCCTTCATCAAGTCATCGTCTTCCTCCGCGCCCTACGGCCCCCCTCAACCCGCACCTGGTGGCGTCGTTGGGTGGTTCAACGATCGTGTGCGCGCCTTCAAGAACCGGAACAACCGCACCGCGGCCGGCGCCTACGAGCAATCAGGAAACCCCGGCGGTGCTCCTCGCGGCCGCGCCTCAGGACCGCTCGACCCTGATGAGGCTTGGGACTCGCGTGTTGGCCATGAGGCTGACGGTTATGGCGGGCCAGGGGGCTATTACGAGGAGCAGGAGCTGGGTCTGCGGACGCCAAACATACCAGGCGGCGATACCAGCTATGGCGGCAGCAGCTACCAAATGAACCTAGCGACAGATCCCGGAGCTACCAGTGGGAGATACGACGAGGAGCGCGGGAGGGCTAGGAGTCGGTCGCCCGGCTTGACGGCGGGAAATCCGTTTGCGGACAGCGCTGAGCCGAGTAACATGAGCCTGAGGGGAGTGAGCCCGCGGCCGATCGACACTTCCATGGCCCGAGGAAAGGGGGCCAAGGATGATGATAGCCCGACGGAACGTAAGTCGGTATTCCGCGAGAATGTGTAAAGAGCTCTGTTAGATGTCCTACCTATAAGAATGCGAGGAGGTGGTGGATGACTGTGGTTGGGGTACGACTGACGACCTAAAGTATGAGGTGGTGGTTTCTTTGCCCTTTTTGTTATTCTGGGTTGGTCTACGCGGGTGAACATATGAATATCCTCGTCTCGCTGGGCTGGAGGGACAATGGTTGGTTTCCGGGAAAACGGGAGTTACTATTAAGGACTGGGTATTTATGTACTTCCGGAGTACCAGTAAGGATTTTTGGAACGAGATATTACGTCCTAACAAGCCGACTACAAGCACTATATGGAGAGGACCAGTTTGTATCAGACATCGAGACCTTCTGACTTAACACCAAGTGAATCGGAGCTGATAGGCCCTGAAAGGAATCGGAAATTGGGGATACATATGGACCCGATATATCGGCAGCCATGGTTACATTTTTCGTCTCAACGTCGTTCTCAGGCCCAACTAGAGGTCTCGCTCGCCCTTTGGGCTAGAACGCAAAACGCAGGCCTATTCCGGCCGGTGTTTAAGATTGATCGGTCTATCATAGGGCTGGAGCTACCCCACCTCGCCCACTTCCCCTCAACAGTTGCGGGGAGCCAAGCTGCCTCCAACAGCTCAAAGCGCTGGCGTCATCTTTCCATTGACTTTCTCAAGCTCCTGTTCTACCTCTGGATACTACCTTTCCTTCTGGACACTGCTTTCTCTTAGCTACTAACATCATACCACAGCCATGGCGGACTCAATCGACCTCCAGAAGATCCATGACACCCTCGTGGCCGTTGCCTTCGAGGCAGGGCGCATGATTCTCGCCGCCAACCCCAGCGACATCTCAACCGGGGTCAAGATGAACTGTATCCTCCCCTTCCCTCCCCCTCCCCCTGCCCCTTCCCCCCAGAAACTAACACCCCTCCAGCTGCCGACATCGTGACAGAAACCGACCAAGCCGTCGAGCGCATGGTCTCCACCCGCCTCCGCGAAGCTTACCCCGCCTTCTCTTTCGTAGGCGAAGAGACCTACATCGCCGGCGAGACCAAAGTCACCTCCGCGCCCACCTTCATCGTCGACCCCATCGACGGCACCACAAACTTCGTGCACGGCTTTCCCTCCGCCTGCATCAGCCTCGGCTTCGCGCAGGACCGAGCCCCCGCTGTGGGCGTGGTCTACAACCCCTTCCAGGACGTGCTCTTCACCGGCATCCGCGGCGCAGGGGGCTACATGCAGCGCAACGCGTCGCTGGCGGAGGGCAGCGGACGGGGTCCGCGCCAGAGACTACCGCTTGCGGGGCGGGAGGAGGGAAGCGGAGGGAGGAAGGTCGGGCCGCCGCTGGGGGATCTGAGTACTGCGCTGGTGGCGGTTGAGTGGGGGTCGCAGCGGGAGGGAGAGAACTTTGAGATCAAGGCACGGACATTCCGGGCGCTGACGGCGAGTAAGGAGGGAGGGGGAAGCATGGTGCATAGTTTGCGGTCGCTGGGGTCGGCGGCGCTGAATCTGTGTGCGTGTGCGGCGGGTCAGGTGGATTTGTATTGGGAGGGCGGGTGCTATGCGTGGGATGTCGCGGCGGGGTGGTGCATCTTGAGTGAGGCTGGGGGGAGGATGGTGAGCGGGAACCCGGGGGTGTGGGATACCGCGCTGGACTCGAGGATTTACCTCGCGGTGAGGGGTGCGAGTAGTGGACAGAAGGAGATTGTTGAGGAGTTTTGGAAGGTCATTGGGGATGGGAGGATGGAGTACAAACACTAGGTAGACAGGATGTGAAGCTGGGCGAGATCTTGTTAGATGTTTGATAGACGAGAGCAGCAGCCGAAGCGGAAGGCTGAGCTGGAAGCCGATCCCCCTTGTGGCGTTCTGAAAGGGGCGAATGTTTTCATTCCGCATTCAGGAGCCGTTGGAATGTATCGGCCGACAACAAAGAAATAGATTCGCGAAAAAGGTTACAATTCCGGATTTGTTCTAGTAGGTTAATTGTAAATGGATATCAGCTTCTGCTTGGCCACAGAAGCACGCGAAAGATCTCCATCACAACCCACGATGAAAATGACAACCAAGCAATGACCACGAAAATCCCATTTTCTTACTTATCGGGGTCTATCCCAAAAGATTGGGACTCGGACGAGCTAAGAAGATGTGGCGTTAGAAGTAAGCATATCAAATTACCAGAGATGTCTCGGCCAAGCTGAAGGTCACTTGGCGCATTTGTCTGTCTCTTCGCAACAACACTGACCGCAACCAGGTACCGGAATGTATGCGCCCCTGAGCCTCAAGGGATCGATCCACCCGATATTCGAAGACTGGGTTATTCCGAACGAGGACGGTGAAGCCGACGCGCTGTGGCGCGAACTCCAGCAACCGCTCCTATTAGCTAGTCGCATACTGGAGACTGTTGGCCTTCCATGGCTTTCTGAGTTCTGCATCGATGATATCTTCCGCCCTGGCTACCCAGGGCCAAATCCCCCAAAAGACCACTCAAATAAGCAACCCTCGGGCCGAAGCGACTATGAGAGGAGGACAACACTCACAACGCCAGAAGTGATAGTGCGACACCACCGAGCGGCTTGGGCTACACCGCGGTTAATAAAAATCTGGCTCGCCTCGACTGACCAAGAGATTCGAACAAACCTACCGGGCTATGTCAAATGGAACCTCAACTCAACTATGTTTTCGACGTTCGGGTGGGTGGGCTATACCTGCCGTCACCGTTCCAAAGCCGGAGACGGGCCGACGGCAGACACACCACTCCAGGACCGGCCCGAGGCCGTCATGAAGGCGGATGAAGAGGCCCGGAAGAAGGGCGCCAGCAGCCGGTTTATGACGGTCCTTATCATGAAGGAGTTTATTTCCCGCCTGAGCGAGCTGCGGACGCTGGGGCTGTTCGGTGGAGAGGAGTACCTGTTCACTGCCTTCATGGCTGCCGTGACCATGTTACACGAGTGAGTCAAGCTCCAAATCTTGGTTTCTCCAGGGAATCGCGAATTCTCAACGGTCGTCACACCCTCCTCCCTGCCGTGTAACATGTAACATCATCGTGCACATCTAATGATAGCACTGTGGTTCAGGATCGGCCATGTCATGTATTGGCGGGACTTCCGCGCCTTGAACAGACGCATGACGGAGCCATACTTTGGCGGCGACCTGGAAATGGAGCTGGGCGATAGCTTTATCGCCTCCATTTTTGGCGGCTGGATCCCCGTTCCCATCGCGAACGAAGAGAAGTTCCGCCACCGCGGCACATTTGAAGATGGCCTTGCTTGGAAGGAGCATCTCTCTTGGGATACCCACAGAACGAGACCCAGATACCGAGCTCACTGCTCAATCCCGGTACGGTAGTACGTTGTGCCGCGCTACTCTGGCTCTGCCCCGCCAGATAAGAACCGCCAGCTAACCAGCTGCAGTATCGCGAAACTATTCGACGGCCGTAGCTGGGAAGGGATCTCGCATGTCGGGTATCTTATTAGACCACTAGCTCTCATGACTCCTTGGCCGACAAAGTATGGCAAGATGAGCACTGGTCGTCTAGCGGTCGACACAGAATCGCATGCTTCTGCTGCACTTGCGGACTTTATTGAGGATGGGGAAGAGGAGAACCCCTGTTGTCGGTGGAAACGACGGCCAGCGGCGGACTTCCGCATCCCTCTCTACCAGAAGAATCTTTGGGGTGCGGGAGAGGGGGTGTGTGCCCCTAATATGTGCCGGATGGTGCCCGCCGAGCCTGGTGCGTGCGATAGGGTGCTCACCGAAGTCCAGATTGGAGTTGAGCTTCCGAGTTCGGAGACAGCCTCGTATTCACGGCTGAAAGGCTGGGGAGGTATGCCGTCAGGGAGCACCTTGATAGCTCTCGGTGATGGGGGCGCCATGGGGGCAGCCTTCGATCTGCGCAAGATGACGGGTGTGGGACTGAGAAGGTGCGTCGCTACAGCGGTCGGGGTTCCGGTGAAGCATGTGAAACTTCGGCTGGGGTATGACGGCGAGGGAGGCGTGGTGGGAGAGATGCCTGGGTGTTGCATCTTGACTGCATATGCAAGACGGACTGATGGTGCTGGCCTTGCATTGAGGCTGTCACTCGGTCCGGGATAGATGCTGAGCCACATATATACCGATCATATAAGAGGCCCCCTGGCTCGCCGGGTACGGTAGGAGTGGTCGTCGGTTGACAGGCCGCTTGCAGGCAACGGACCCAGGTTCGAGGTTTGGGCGAAACATCTCAAGGTATACTGGCTTGGAATATCCGGGCCTGGAACTCTGGACATGGGTGAATGCACCACACATCTATCAGGACGCGCGACGAGACGCGTAGGATCCACAGGGGCAAGTTGAGTGCTATTGGCACAGTTGAGGCTGAAAGATATATGTCTGCCAAGCCCAGGCTAAAGCTTTCCTTGTACCCCTTTTTGTGGCAATGTTTTGGTATTTCCTAATTTGTGAACCTCGTCTCACTGGATCTGTAGACCGGTAACCACTTGATCCCGTACAACTAACTGTACGCAACGATCACCGCATCAACCCCAGAGGAGACAATAGCATCAGGCAGTCGGCCTCTGAGGGAGATACTCGTTGGTGGACTGCCGGAGCGATTAGACGTCGTGGAAGCCGGAGAGCTGCATGCAGGAGGATAACGCCGTGCATACGCGCCTTGCATAAGGTAGGGACTGAGATGGTGTGAGCTGCGATAGCTATCAGCATGGCTAAAATCCAATATGAGCTACTAGAAATGCACAGCGATAAGCTTCTGGCTCGCCATTGAGTCGGTCGAAATAACTTGTGGTTTCATCATCAAGAGCGTGGTTATCTCGCAGCGTTGCAATCTTCGGGAGCAACGCTCTGCGTGCTCCGCAAGCAGCGTCTGTGCTGCGGCTCGCAGCACGGCATCTCACCATGCTGAGGTGACATTTGCCGGTGTCGGCGATGGCGAATGCGCGTTCTGTTCCGACACACCGCCACAGAAACGAGCTTTTAGCTTTTGGCTTTAGGCTCTTTCGGCTCCTGGCGCCGCCTCGCTTGTCCCATCTTTCCACTCGGGGTCTAGGTGAGGCGATCAACTTGTCATTGACGTAATGACACATGGCTACTGATAGCAATGGCGTCGTTCATTCGGCGGAGCTTCGCAGCGCTATCCTTGAGAATGCGCTCTGCTTGCGAGGTCTCGGCAGTCAAGCACACGGACCGCGGAAGCAGAGGCAGCCGCCTGGGCCCGTTGAGCTCCTATTTTCTATGCGCGCAACGACACACAGAAAAAGAGAACCAGGCCAGAGATACCGATTTCTGCGCCGAGGGCTGATGCTGATAGCGTTCCGACATAGGACGATGTGTCGTCCTTGACCAATGTGACGGTTTCGATGATTAACAGAAATCCAGCCTCCGAATGTGCGAGATTGATATCGCAGCGGGTGCGTGCAGCGCATGGTTGCAGCGGGTGCATGAGAGCGTTTCCCCACAAAACCCTTAAGCCCTGCTCATTGGTGGGGCTCGCCACCCCTGTCCGAACTAGAGATTACCAGCAGCGTCGAACCCTCCATAGCATTCCCGAACCGCACCCACTGGACCTCGCGCCTGTGCAAGGAATCAGAAAAGCGGCAGCACATCGCTCAAGTATCGAAGACCTTCTCCCCTCTAGGCCTCTCTGCCCCTCGAACGGGCCGACCCCACCAGAATATGGCCTCCAGTATGCACCGGGGAGTCCCTTCCAGCTTCCGTTCCTCCCAGGGCAGACGCGGCAATGATACCTATCACATTCCAAGGGTGTGCCAGGCAAAAAGTTGGAGCACGGATTCAATGGACCGCCAACCGTGTGTCTGGAACTCGCAGACCGCATGCGGCAACATACAACGGGAGACTTGTCACAGCCCTGTCGAGACCCGGTCCATGGACTGCCGTTATTTTTTCTGTATCTCGCAGCGGTCCTATTTTTTTTCTCCCGGCCGTTTCCGTTGGCCTCTGCTCGCATGTAAACAGGTATCGTATCCTCCACTGATGTATTTGAAGCTTCGCCAGACCATCTCTCCTGCTGTCCGCCCCCCATTCCTCTTCTCTCATCTCCTCATACTCAGCAGTAGCCCCTTCCCAGAATAGGCCCCTCTTCATAAACTTCACCTAGACAACTCCCCTTGCCCCGTTGGTTAGGGCTTGCAAGCAACTATATTTTCTCTACTACTCCTCGCCTCACTCTATAGTCGCCTTCTTCCTTCCTCCCTTCCTTCGCGTGGCATCACGACCCGCGAACGGATCCACGGGTGCAATACACATCCGTATCGAAGAGAGTTGCGTAATAAGTCAGCCAGCGTCACAGTAATGCGTCTCACCATGCCTTCGAGGCATCGGAACCCAGACGAGTTCCCCACCGTCCAGTTGTTTCTTCTTGGTAAGTCAACCCCAGCCCGCTCCCTACAATTCCTCGTTGTTTGGAAGGTTAACATGTTTTTATTGCAGCCATTGTCCGTCTCGCCGAGCCTATTGCTCTGACATCAATTTTCCCCTATGCTTGGCCTCTGATCAAGAGGTTCAAGATTGGCGACGAAGATGATGCCTCGTTTTACGCCGGGCTGTTGATTTCTTCTTTCTCCCTCGCCGAGGCTCTGATGGGCATGTACTGGGGCAGTCTTTCTGACAGAATTGGCCGGAAGCCAGTCCTGTTAGTTGGTTGCGTCGGTACCATGTTCAGCATGATCATGGTTGGCGTTGCGCCAAACATCTGGGTTGCATTGCTCGGCCGTGCTATCGGCGGGCTGCTCAATGGAAACATCGCCGTCATCCAAACTATGGTGGGCGAGCTGGTAACAAAGCCTGAGCATGAGCGTAAGTTGCATCCTGGTCCCTGCTGTTGGAGTGCCACTTTACTGACTCGTGAATTAGCCAAAGCTTACTCCATTAGTATGTACATCTCGACGCCACTGCACGCTGTCCGTTAGTATCCGAGACTGATATTTTATTACAGTGCCGTTTGTTTGGAGCATCGGAACCATCATTGGCCCCGCAATAGGGGGGACGTTTGCTGACCCCCACGAAACGTTTCCCGACACTTTTCCGAAGGGTTCCTTGTTCGAGAGGTTCCCATACCTCTTGCCCAATCTCATTTGTGCTGGAATGCTCTTGCTGAGCATCCTGCTTGGTTATTTCCTCCTGGAGGAGACGCACCCCGACATGCAGCCGCGCGTACTCCTTCCGGATACCACTTTCCTGTCAGAGAACACGCCGTTAATCGAGACATCTG
>Ga0247760_1001289_pt1 | contig 23800 bp, 20 predicted proteins | sample UWRJL171409R4_FD_179936 | JGI IMG/M metagenome (GOLD analysis project Ga0247760, IMG submission 179936) | Plant litter microbial communities from Arlington Agricultural Research Station in Wisconsin, United States - UWRJ-L171-409R-4 | ecosystem: Environmental > Terrestrial > Plant litter >... | reverse complement strand
CACGAGATCACTGCCGAGAAACGCGAGCCAGCTGCCGGGGTGCGCCTCGGACGCTGCGAGCAGCTCGTCCTTGTGCGCCTCGATGATCTTTTCTTCCCAGGCGCACTGTAAGCCGAGCGCGATCAAGTTCAGATCGTTGGGCGCGAGTTCGAAGCCGTGCATGTAGTGGGGCCAGGCTTGTTCGGCGCGTTTGAGGCGGCACAGCGTGTCGCCGTAGTACACGTGGGCCATGGGCCATTTGGGGGCGAGGCGCATGGCTTCCGCGTTGACCCGCAGGCGCTCTTCGAGCTGACCGCGGGCACCGAGCATGACCGAGTAGTTGAGTTGCGCCTTGGCGCTGCGCGGGACGGCGTTGTGCGTGGCGCGCCAGAAGATCAAATCGTCCGTGTAATCGAAGGCATGCCAGCGACCAGCGAGCGCTTGAAAGCCGAGGAATACGCCGACGACGGCGGCGCCCCAGGGCCACTTGCTGCGCAAAAGGCGCGTGAACAGCACGGCCAGCACACACGCCGACCCGAACGCCGGCAGGTACCAAAAGCGTTCGGCGCGAATCGTGGGCAGGAGTACGGGGATGTTCGAGTGCGGAAAGTACGCCACGGGCAGCCAGACCAGGCCAATCGCGAGCAAGGCCAGCACGCCCTGTCGTTCGCCTTCGCCGAGCCCGACCGAAGTAGCGCCTTGCAGCTTGGCGCGCGCACGCAGACGCGCTTCGCGCACTAGGCTGGCGATCCAGACGCCCACGCCCGCGATCGGCGGCAGCACCAAGAGCACGCCGCCCAGGATGCTCTCCGGAAAATAGACGCGCTCCGGTTTTGGCTCCTGCGGGAACGAATAGTCGCCGCTGAGCGTCCAGGGAAAGACGATTTGCGAAAGGCCGCGCACGTAGACGCGCAGCGCGCCCGCCACGCGATGCGGTAAATCGGCGTCGACGAGCGGGTTATTGACCGGATCGTGGGGTAATTGCGGTTGCTGAAACCAGTGGAGGAACTTGGCCAGCACGCGCGCAGAAGCGCCCGCATCGGCCGGCAACGCGGCGCCCGCATCGACCTGCGACACGACCGGAAAGAAGCGGCGGCGAAAGTAAGTATAGGCCACCAGCGCAGCGGCGGAGGCGACGAACGCGGACACGGCGCGCAGCACGCGCAGCGGCCGCGTGGGATGCAAGATCGGCGCGCTGACCAGCGCCACCCAGGGCACGAGCGGCAACGCAACGAGCACGCTCTCTTTGCTGAACAAGCCGAGCAGCACCATCGCGAACACGCACAGCGGCATGGCCAACAGACCGCGCTGCAAGAGCACCAACGCCGCCAGCACGAACAAGCCGCCGAACACGTCCGCAATCCCGACCACGCCGGTGATCGCCTCGGTGAGCACGGCCGAGACCAAGAAACAGGCGCCCGCGAGCCAGCCCGTGTCGCGCCGGCGGCTGACCGAAAAAACGAAGCTTGCCACGAGCGAAGCGTTCACCGCGTGCACCAGCACGTTGACCCAATGGTGCAAAAATGGTCGGTGGCTCACGAACCACAGCGCGCGCCACACCAGGTCCGGCAGCGGCCGGTAAGAGCCGATGCTGCGTTCGGGCGGCAAGCCCCAAAAATCACGCGTGAACGCGGACAGGAAACCGCCGGCCTGACCGTTGACGTAGGGATTGGCGAGCAGCGCCTCTTGCTCGTCGAAGATGTAGTTCGACAGCGGGCTGCGCACGTAGATCAGTACGCTCAGGACGAAGGCGGGGGCGAAGGCGGTCAAGAACCGCGGATCTTGTTCGCTGAAGTAGGCCCTGAGCCCGGCCACCCAAGCGTTGAGCCGCTCGCGCAGGGTCAGGCGAGGCTCTCGGGGCGAGGGAGCGACGGGGCTTGGAAGTAACTCGCCGTTCATAGGCTGCGCAGGCCGGTTGTAGTGCCAAGCCCCCGAAGTCTCAATGAGCGAGTTCTTGGCTCGACACCGGGCCGATTGCCGATGTTAACGTGCGCGCGAAATGACGGCAGTGGAACGCTTCGACGGCTGCGAAGTCGTAAAAAAGCTGAGCACAGGGCCGATCACGGACCTCTACCACGTGGTCCAAGAGCCGCTCGGTCGCCCGGCGTTCATCAAGGCGCTGGGCTCGAGCATTTTACCCTCGTCGCCGTTCGCGGCCTCGCTGGAGCGCGAGGCGCGGCTCTTGGCCGAGCTGAACCACCCGAACATCCTCGAGGTATACGACTTCGTGCGCCGGGACGAGCGCATGTGGCTGGTGCTCGAATACGTCGACGGCGTATCGCTCGACGAGGTGATGAAGCGCGCCAAGCGCTTGCCGGAGGCGTTCGCCTGCGCGGTGGCGCTCGAGGTCTGCCGCGCGCTCTCCCACGCGCACGCGCACGGCGTCGTCCACCGCGACGTGCAGCCGAAGAACATCCTGATCGGCAAGGACGGCTCGCTCAAGCTAGCGAACTTCAGCGTCGCGTTCGACGAGCGCATGCCGACCGCGCCCGAGCTGCTCGAAGGCGGCACGGGCTACGGCGGTCCGGCGTACATGTCACCCGAGCAGATCTTGGGCGAACGCGCGGACGGACGCAGCGATCTGTTTTCGCTCGGCGTGCTCTTGTACGAGATGCTGAGCGGTGAGCGCCCGTTCGACGGTCCCGACGATCGCAGCACGTCCCTTCGCATTCGCAGGGATCCAGTGCCCCCCTTGAGCAAGAAGGCTCCCGGCGTGAGCCAGGCGCTCGAGCGCATGACTCAGCGCTGCCTCGAGAAGATGCCGAGCGATCGCTTCGACGGCGCGCTCGAGGCGTGCACGATCCTGGAAGCGACCGCGCTCGAATTGGGCGCCGAACCAACCGCGCCCTTGCTTCGCGACACGCTGATCCGAGCCCGTTTGGTCGACGGCAGCCCACTCAAGGGCGCGGCCGAGCGAAGGCCACGACCGAGCGAAGGCCGCGTGGGCGTGACGGTCGCCGGCCTGTTCGTGGCATTGCTGGCTATCTTGGGCGGCGGATTCGCGATTCAGCTGCTGTCGGGTAAGACCGTCGGGACCGCCGTGGCCGCGCAAGCCGGCCGCCGGCTCGAGCTTTTGCCGGCCGGTCGGGCCTTCTTGCGCGTCGTCGCGCACCCCTGGGCGCACGTGATCGTGGACGGGCAAGAGGTGGAAATCACACCCTTTGCCCGACCCATCCCGCTCAGCGCCGGCAGTCACTACGTGCGTCTCGAACACCCGAACGCGCCGGTCGAGCGGCGCACGATCGAGCTCACCCCAGGCGAGACTCTGCTGCTCGATGTCACGCTGAAGGTCACTGCCCCCAAGCTCAGCGCGAGCGCTGCTGCGCTCGCCAGGGCGCGGGCGGCCGCGCAAGACGGCGCGCGAGACCCAGGCGACAGCGGTACACCCTGAACCACATGAACACCCGCGCCCACCTCATCTTATTGTGACGGACTCGACGAGCCGAACGAGACCCCTGACGAGTTCGACCGCTCGCCTGTCCGTTAAAGTCGTGGCATAAATAACGGTAGCGAAACTCGCCACTGAGCTCCTCCTTCCCAGATTGAGCCTGCGCGGTTGGTCGAATCCGACCCAGACATGAACGCCGAACTAAAATCAGGGTCCACCTTAGGCCACTACGAGTTGCTCACGCGACTCGGGCGCGGTGGCATGGCGAGCGTCTGGGTGGCGCGGGAGAAAGCGCCGGTCAGCGGCAAGCAGCGCTTGGTGGCCGTCAAAGCCATGCTTCCCGAGCTCGCGCGGCACTCCGACTTTCGCGCGATGTTCCTGGGCGAGGGGCAGATCGTGCGCAGCATCGACCACCCCAACGTGGTCAAGGTGCACGAGGTCTCCGAAGACCGCGGCATCTTGTATATGGCCATGGAGTGGGTCGAGGGTGATTCACTGCGCACGCTGATCAAGGAGGCCAAGCGCCGCCGCGCCATTCCAGCCGAGATGGCGGTGAAGATCATCGCGGACACCGCGGCAGGACTCCACGCCGCGCACGAGTTGCGTGGCTGGGACGGCGAGCTGCGCAACATCGTTCATTGTGACATCTCGCCGCACAATATTTTGGTCGGCCTCGATGGTCAGGCGAAGCTGGTCGACTTCGGCGTGGCCAACGCCACCGCGCACACCGAGCTCGAAGGCAACGAGCGGATCAAGGGCAAATTCGGCTACATGTCGCCGGAACAAGCCAGCGCCGGCAAGGTCGATCGCCGCAGTGACGTGTTCGCGCTGGGCATCGTGCTCTACGAGCTGACCACCGGTGAGCGGCTATTTCGCGGCGACGACGCGGCGCACACGTTGGAGCTGGTCAAGAGCGGCCCCATCCCCGCGCCGCAAGAAGTCTACGCGAAGTATCCCGAGAGCTTGGCCGCGATCGTGAAGCGCGCGCTTTCGCGCAACGTGAGCGAGCGCTTTCAAACCGCGGCTGAGTTTCGCGACGCGCTCGAGCAGTACCTGAAGGACGAGCGCATCATGGTTTCGCCTGCGGGCGTCGGCCAGCTAGTGAAGCGTGTCCTGGGTCCGCGCATCGAGCAGCAGCGCCAGGCCCTGCGCGAGGCGTTGACAATCGCCGACGGCACGGTGGCGACCGGACTCGTGCCGGAGCACTCGGCGTCGCCCGATCGCTTTTCTGCGGAGCGGCTGAGCGGGAATGTTGGCTTTCACTCCGAGCCGCCGACCAGCGGCTCACAGTATTCGAACTCGCGCACCGGCAGTACCCCGCGCCCGCATGCGCTCGATCGCAACCACGTCCGAAAGGCTGGCTTTCTGCCGCTGTTCGCGGCGATCGGTGGGCTCGCCGCGGCGGCCAGCGCGATTTTCTGGGCGTCGCACCGCCCCGGTCCAACGCCGCTGATCACGGCTCCCCGCCTGCAGCGCGCCACTGCCCAAGCCGCGACCCGCGGCGCGCCACGCGACGACACCGCGCCGGTGGGCGTGAACATCGACAGCTTGCCGATCGCGGCCGTTCCCAGCGCAGCCGATCCAAACGCGATCGGCAACGCGCTGCCCGGTCGCAAGCCCGGGCCCGCATCGGCGAGCACGGCCGCCGCCGCGACGCACGCAGGCAAGGACGTGGGTCGAGATCCGGACCAGGTCGAGAACCCCTACAAGACCAAGGAGCCGGCGGGAGAGAACGTGCAACCGACGGCCACGACACGACCAGCTGAAGTCGTGCCAACTGGTGAGCGCTCGCCGCTCAACCGCGGTGCCGCGTTGTCAGCCCTCGGCTCGGCCGCGGCAGCCGCAGCAGCCTGTAAGCGCGATGGCGGGCCAAGCGGTTCCGGCTCCGCGAGCGTGACCTTCTCGCCGGACGGCCCCGTGAAGGCCGTCAGCGTCTCGGCGCCCTTCGCTGGCACCCCCGTGGGCCAATGCGTGTCAGCGGTGTTTCGCGGCGTGCACGTCCCGCCCTTCAGCGGTAGCTCGATCACGTTGCCGAAGAGCTTCAGGATCCCGGATTGAGCGAGCTGCCGACGCGGCGCTCGGCTCGGCCAACTCAAGGAACGGACGCGGCCCATGCAATCGTGGACCCAGACACCGCCGCGAACGAGGACAGCACGAAGTTGCCGGCGGATGAGTCGAACGTGTCGTTGACCGCCAGGTTGGAGGTACGGATGCTATCGACGTAGACGACCGTCGGCTTGCTCCAAGGACCTACCGCGCCCCTGAGCTCTACGTTGATCTGCCTGGCGCTGGTGGCAGAGAACGCACCGCTACTGGCGATCTGAACGGTGAGGTCGGTCCATTTTTGACTGATGCTCTTCAATTCTGTTTCGAGCACAGCGGGGCTGAATTGGGAGCTCGAATCACTCGCAAAGATTACGAGCTTGCCGCCCGTCGCGCCCGGCGCATAGGCCCGGATCGTCAAGGTCGCGCCTTCCAGATCCGGCAAGGGGATGAATAGGTCAGCGAAGCGCTGAACCTGCGCTGCGGCTGTCAATGGCACGCTCAGGATCGCGACTCCAGCAGGCGCCACGCAGCTGCCGTCGTTGCAGACCTCGCTGGGAGCACAGGCGACGCTGACGCTGTTGCAGCCCTTCGTACATTGGTCCAGTGAGTCCAAGTAAGTTTCACAGCCGTCGTCATGCGCGAGCGGTGCCCCTTGGTTACAGTCCGCGTAGTGGGGCTCGCAAGTCGGCGCGCAGAGACCAGACACGCACGCGCGACTGGTTGCGCCACTCTGGTTGCACGCGCGCTGACACGCGCCGCAGTTTGCCACGGTCGTAATCTCCGTCTCACAGCCGTCGTTGCCGGAAGAGGGGTTACAGTCAGCGAACCCACTCTGGCAAGTCGGTGCACAGAGCCCCGCTTCACAAGTGGAACCGCTCGCGTGATCCAAGCGACAAGTGGTCCCGCAGTCGCCGCAGTTGCTCACCTCGTTGCCCTGCGAGTCGCCAACCCTCAAGTCCGTGCACTCGGACATGTCTGCGCAGAGCGCAAATCCTTCCCGACAAACTCCGCCTTCTCCGCCTTCTCCGCCTTCTCCGCCTTCTCTACCCGCCGAGCCGGCGCCCGCCCCAGCTGGATTGAAGCCGCCAGCGGCGGAAGATTCGCCTGCCGTAGCGCCGCTGCTCACCCCACCGCTACCGGCGACGCCGTTCGCTGCACCACCGCCGCCGTACCCCGAAGGCAACTCATCCGCATACTGCCCGCATCCTGAAGCGGCGATGAGCAGCACTGCAGTGGACGCGGCCGTCTTTGGAAACCAGCCATCCTTTTCCACCATGAACATTCGAGCTTATCACGCTCACGCCTGACTGAGCGTCGATTGGCAACGAGATGCGATCGGAGAGAGTGAGGACACGACCTAATTCGTCGTACCTCTGCCTCGAGTCACATCCGAAGTGAGATGGCGGCCTACGCCTCGAGCGATGCGCGGACGGTTCACACGGACATCGAGTTCGACGTTCCCGTGGTGACGACGACGCCTTCGCCCACGACGACTACCCGCTTGCTTGGGCTGCTCGATGAAGCCAGCTCGCGCACGCTCGGTCGAACAGGGCACGCATTTCGCCGGGCCAGCGGCGACCCGCTCGCCGCGCCGAAGGGCCAGTTCTCCGGCGCGAACGAGCACAACGCTCTGCTACTCGACCAAGAGCAAGTTCGCCCAGGCGTAGCTGGCTCTCGCATCGGCGACGCTGCTGAAGCAACAAACGCCGCCTCCGCTGCTCCAGATCACTTCGTAGCTGCCATTCGGAGCGAGCTTGATGATGCCGTCGTAGCCGGGAGGAACACCTTCATCGACAGTGACGCCGATGTCGATGCCACTCTCACCCAAGTGGAAGGCGAAGTTGACCGGCGTCGCGCGGAACTCGAAGACGTCGACCTCGGTCGTGGCCGGCGAGGTCAGCGTGGCGGCGACAGGAGTCAATACGTTGCCCTCCCCTACCCGTTGCAACGTCCAACCCGGATTCAAGGCAACAACCCATCTACCCGCAGCCAACGGAACGTTCAGGCTGTCCGTGTCGCCCCCTGCGTCGATCACGATCGCGTTGGCCCCTTCGTAGTCGTAGTGCTCGGTGAGCTTGAACTGGGCCGGGCCCAATCGATACCGGTTGCCATTCGAACCCGTCGTTCCCAACTGAAGAGAAACTGCGGAGGCAGACTCTTCAGTTTTCGAGCTCGGACCTCCTGCGCCTGCCGAGCAGCCCAATAGCGACGTCACCAGTGCCCCAACCACCATCAATCCCCATTGATTCATCTGTTCGAACCTCACTTTCAGGCTCTGAAATAGCCGAGAATACGGACTCTGACGAGAGGCTTCCGCGAACTCGCGGCTTGACTCGAGCGTGCTAGGAAACCTCATGGATGACGAGGGTCTGTGGGTTGCTTTCTGCGACTCGGCGCTGACACAGCAGCAGTGGGCGCACGAAGCGCACGTACGCACGGCGTTCTTATTTTTGCAGCGCTTCGACCTCGATGAAGCGCATCTGCGACTGCGAGCAGGCATCATTCGTTTGAACGAGCGGCATGGGTTGCTCGAGAGCGGCGCGCGCGGCTACTTCGAAACCCTGACGCGTGCGTGGCTAGTGCTGGTGCTCGATGCAGCGAGGCGCTGCCGTGCAGAGGGCTCCAGTGAGCTCCTCGCGCGCTGCCCAGAATTATTCGATCGCAGCCTCACGCTACGGCACTATTCCAAGGAACGACTCGGCAGCCCGCGAGCCCGCGCGATTTTCATCGAGCCCGATCTTCTCCCGCTGCCTGACTGCCCTTGAACGAAGCAGGCTCACGCGGCAGCAGCAGCGCTCCGATCACGAGCAGGAGCGCGCCGAGTCCGGCGAACACGGCCCCGACGACGCGCAGCACGATGACGCCCTCGCGCTGCTGATCGAGGTAGGCGAGCGGGTCGCCGCCGAACACGGCCCTGGCAGCAACGCAGCTCCGGGCAGGGTCTGCCACCACGCGGCCGTCGACCGTCAGCGCATCGCCGACTTTGAACCCGTGTCGGCGGAGCGTGGCCTCGTGAGCGAGATCGCCCGAGCGCAGCGTCGTGTCGGATTGCCATTGGTGCGTCAGGCGCAGCAGTAAGTAGTCGCGGTTGCACACCTCGACGACCTGACCGCCCTGTTCCAGCGCAATCAGCGGTCGTGGCACGGCCCGCTCGCCCCACTGCTCACGGCCCTGGCTCGCGCCCTCGGACTCCCTGCGCAGGTAATATTTTTCGGTGTAGACGACGAAGCCCTGAGGCCCCACGGGCTCGCGGGCGACCAGGCGACCTTCGAGCAAGACCTCGGCGCCGCCCGGAAGCTCTCGAAATCGACCGAGCTCGACGCGCTGGAGCGCAGAGACGCGGGTCACTTCCTGGCTCTGCGTCCGGCTCAGAATCAGCCAGATCCCGGCCCCGCACAGGATGGTGCCGATCAGCAGCAGAACGCGACCTGCGAGCCGCCGGCTTCGCCTGCCGCGGGGTGAGACCGGCCCGGAGCGCATCGCTCGACCGACGCTAGCACGGGCGAACGGCGCTGCTGCGTCGCACTTTCACCCGTGCCGCACTTCGAATAGGTTGAAGGTCGCGTAACTCCAACCTGGGCGGTATTTCAAATGGGCGACAAGTCTCCGAAGGCCAAAGACAAGAACAAAAAGCAAGACACGGCCAGCAAAGATCAGAAGAAGACGAACGCCTCGAACAAGGCGAGCGCGCAAGTCGCGAAGAAGGGCAAGTAGCCTTCTCGAGGTAAGGGCCGAGCGATCGGCCCTTACTGCTATTCTGTCTCGCGATCGTGGGCGTGCTTGATCGCGGTGCGCAGCGGCGGCGGCAACTGGCTGATGTCGACGATCAACTTGCCATCGTGCACGGCCTTGATCGCCGCGCCGGGCAAGACCGCTTGCCCCACGCCTTCGATCTCCACCAGCAGCTCGTGCTCGTGAATACCCACGACCGCGCCGAACGCCGCGCCGTCTTCGTGTTGAAACAGCTGATCACCAATCTTGACGGGGACGCGTTGCGGCATGGTTAGGGCTCAGGCAGAAATAACGGAACGAACACTGCGCGGGCACACGGGATCGCTCGTGTAGGTGCGGTCGCCATGAACGGCGTGGGCTTGGAGCTCAATCGTCCTCATCTCGGAGCCCATCCAGCTCCGCTTACCACGGATGCCCGTGGCCCGAACAGGGCGAGCCTGGTATTTCGTCGCGGCTTCCTGTTTGGACTCACAATTCCCACTCCCAGGCGATGATTTCGCCCGGTCGTAGCCCCACGTCCGCTGCCAAAGACGCGACCGTTGCTCTCCGGCCGTTGCTCATCGAGATGAAGGCGACGACGTTCACGAGTCGAACGTCGTCATGGGCGAGCACCGCGCGCCGGCTCGTGTTGCGCGGCGCAATCGCTTGGCAGCACGAGGATCACACGTGGCTCAGCTCGACTCGTTCGGGTGGAAGCGGCCGCGGTGGTGGCGCGTGAGGAGATCTCTCAGAGTCAATGGCAGGCGCAGCAACCTCCGACGCCTGGAGAGAATGCGAGTCTTGTACGCCGAGATATTCACGGCGACTAGGACACACGACAGGCCAACAATCGCTACTCTTCAACGCTTCTTCCCTGGCACCAAGATGAGGAGTGCCGCGGTTCGGTTCCGCTCTCCACAGCGCTCGAGCTCCACCTGGCGGATTCTGCCGTCTGCTCGTCACTATAAGGAAGTCAGACGGACAAGGACTTGCAGCGAACGATATCGTCATCTCTAGCGCATCATTGGCTGTCAGATCTCAAGGATCGTATTCCGAAATAGGATTGCGCACTTCAGAGAGTTCGTTTACCGTGCCTCTGCCCAGTCGGGGACTGGGGGAATTGTCAATTTGGCATTCGGGAGGTTTACCGATGAAGAGGCGGTTGATTGGTGTGGGAAGTGTATTTGCTGCAGGGGCGCTGCTCCTGACGCTGAATGGCTGCGCGAGCGGCGCGGATCCGGGCACTGAAGCGGTCAACTCGACGCAGGCCGAGCTGCTCACCCTTCCGGGGGCCTGGTATACGACGACCCCGCATTTCGCGTGGTGCACGGTCAATTCGGCTTCGCCGACACCTACGTGCGTGGTGCCGTTTTCGCACAATTCGCTGGGCGGCTCGAACACCGTCGTCAAGCTCACCACGGGTCGTTATCGCGTCACCATGCCGGGGATGGCCTTCAATGGCAATCCACAGGCCGTCGCACTCGGCACATCGCACCACTGTCACTCCAACACGTTCGGCACCACCGGTTCCGGCGTCGTGATCGACGTGGCCTGCCGAACCGCAGCAGGCGCCATGACGGACGGGTCGTTCGTCGTCACCTACGTCCGTGAGTTCAATACGGGAGGCGTGCTGGGCGCTTACGCGCGCGTGCTGGGGAGCTTCGGCGGCGCGCCGATAGTGAATGACACCTGGAATTCGACGGGCGGTGCGATCGCCGCAACGCGTATCACCGCCGGTCAGTACAACGTCGATTTTGCCGGCCAAGCCGCGACAGCCGACACGGTGCTGGTGACCGCCGCTTCCACCGGGCTCCCGGGCCATTGCAAGGCCAGAACATGGGGCGCAATCGCGGGCGCGGTGCGAGTGACCGTGGACTGCTACACCCCAGCAGGTGCCTATCAGGACAATGATTTCACCATTTCTTACGGCCGAAACATCCGGGGCGATGCTCGCAACACCACGCCGAGCGGTACGCAGGGCGGCTTCTCGCGCGTCACTGCGGGCGGCGCGGTGAACCCAACCTTCAGCCGCAATAGCTGCGTCGCGGGCAGCAACACCAGCACGCACCCGGCGGTTGGAACGTATGCCGACACGATCCACGTGGTCGCCGCCAGCCCGATGTACAGCTTGCCGAACGTCGCGCTGACGATGGCGGTTGGCCCCGGGCCTTCGTATTGCAACCTGAGCTCACTGTGGAGCACGTCACTCCCAACGAGCGACCCGATTGTCAACGTGCGCTGCTTCAACACCGCGGGCGCGGCGCAAGATAACGAGCACAACAGCTCGTTCATGCTCCAGGCCCCCAGCGGCTGCTGAGCTGAGTGACCAGCGGCTACGCGCACCTGGCTCATGGCTGCGCGTAGCCGAGCGCGCTGTCACTTTGCTTGGCTGGGGAGTGGGCGATCGCGCTCCAGCAGCGCAGCTCGCGCCTCGTCACCGTTCCCATCGCGCCCGTTCGCATCGTCTCTATGCCCGCGCTCGACCGGGAGCGGGCGTCCGAGCGCACAGCGAAACGTCGCGTTTTACTCATATTCGCTGGCGGCCCCTGAAGATTCGATCCCGGTCGGCCGCTCAGCTTCGTACAGGATCACGCGTTTCCCATGTCGAACCAAGAGCTACCCCTAGCGAAGTTGATCGGAGCGCTCAGCTACGCGCTCGACATCACGGAAGGGCAGCCGCCGGGACACTGCGTTCGTTGCTGCCTGATTGGCATGCGCTTGGGTCGCGCGCTCGAACTTCCGGAAGAAGCGCTCTGGGAGCTGTATTACACGCTGCTGCTCAAGGACGTCGGTTGTAGCAGCAACGCAGCCCGCATCTGCGAGCTGTATATGACCGACGACATCGCCTTCAAGCGTGATTTCAAGTGGGTCGACGGCAGCTTCCCGCAGGTCGTGCGCTTCGTGCTCGGGCACACCGGGCTCGGCGCGGGCTTGCTCGACAAGTTCAAGGTGCTGCTGAACTCCATGCGCACACGCGAAGAAGCCGCGCAGGAGCTGATCACCACGCGCTGCCAGCGCGGCGCTTCGATCGCGCGACGGCTACGTTTTCACGAACGGGTGGCGCAAGGGATCCACAGCTTGGACGAGCAGTGGAACGGCAAAGGCCGACCCGAGCACTTGCTGGGCGACGCCATCCCCATTTATTCGCGCATCGCGCTCTTGGCCCAAGTCGTGGACGTGTTTCACACCTCCGGCGGAGCGGACACCGCGCTCGAGGAGGTCAAGGCTCGGCGCGGCACTTGGTTCGAGCCGCGCTTGGTCGACGCGCTCGCTGCGCTGGGCCCGGAAGACGAGCTCTGGTCGATGCTCAAAGCACCCAATCTGAGCGATCTGGTCTTCAGCGCCGAGCCGGCCCTACAAAAAATCACCGTCGACGAAGACTACTTGGACGCCGTGGCCGCTGCCTTCGGCGAGATCGTCGATTCGAAGAGCCCGTACACCGCGGGCCACAGCGGGCGCGTCGCGCTGTACGCCGACTTGATCGCGGCCGACCTCGGCCTGAGCGCGGAACGCCGACGCTGGCTGTACCGCGGCGCGCTCTTGCACGACGTCGGCAAGCTGGGCGTGAGCAACACCGTGCTCGACAAGCCAGGCAAGCTCGACGCCGCCGAGTGGGACGCGGTGAAAAAGCACGCCGTATTTACCGAAGAGATCTTGTCGCGCATCCCGCAGTTCGAAGAGCTCGCGTTGGTGGCCGCGGCGCACCACGAGCGCCTCGACGGCAAAGGCTACCCGCGCGGCGTCTCGGCCGACTCGATCGCGCGCGAGACCCGGATCATCACCACCGCCGACATCTTCGACGCGATCACCGCGGAGAGGCCGTATCGCGCGGCCGTTCCCCTCGACAAGACGCTTTCGATGATGCGCGAGACCGTAGGCAGCGCGCTCGACGCGGCGTGCTTTGCGTCCCTGGAACGCGTCGTCGCGACGCTCGAGTTCGAGAAGAGCTCACTCCCCCCGCGCGCAGCTTAGGGCCCGGGAATGGCTAAGTCGGTCGATGATCGCGGTCGAGGCGCCGGATGGCAAGGCGCGACGAAGGCGCATACTACTGGTATGTAACTGAGGAGCAACGAAGCCAGCCGGGACTCAAGATCCTGCACATCCTCGATCAAGACGAGATGTGCAGAGGGTCGGAACACGGCGTATTCGGAGGGCACCGTTCGGCGATGAAAGATATGTGTACGCACAGTATTATCTTGCTGCCGCGAGGGCCGTCGTCGTGCCATTGCTGATTTCCGCCATTCGCTGCATGCAACGATGTGACCAACCTTGAGCAAGCGCTGATTTCCGACATTCGCTGCATGCAACGATGTGACCAATCTTGAGAGCCGGGATGCATCGGCCGCGAGAGCGATCGACTTAGCCATTCCCGGGCCCTTAGGACCCGGCTCTCAGCGAAAGCGCCAACCGCGTTCGTCTTCGAACGCGCGCGCCAGGCGGCGCTGCTCTTGGATCAGCGCGCCGTATGCTTTCGGCACGCGCGTATCACCCAAGAAGGCGGCGAACACGTGCAGCGTGGCTTCGGCGTCGGCGGCCGCGCGATGTGCGTTCTCGAGCACGATCCCGAGCCGCTGCACGACGTCGCCGAGCGCGCGGCTCTTTTCGAGCTTCTGCAGCTCGCGCGCCCAGACCAACGGATCCACCCACTCGACGCCCTTGCGGAAGGCGGGTGGAGTGACTGCCGGCAAGCCCGCCATACGTCCGAGCTCGGCCATCAAAATCTTGCGATCGTATTCGGCGTTGTAGGCCATCGGCACGTGACCCGCGAGGCACTCGAACAGCTCGGGCACGATGGCCGAGAAGGGCGGCGCGTCCTTCACTTCGTCATCGCCGATGCCGTGCACGTCGAAGGCTTCTTTCGGGATCGGACAGCCTGGGTTGATCAGCCAGCTCTTTCGCTCGACCACCGAGCCATCGCGCCAGAAAACGCAGGCGACCTCGACCACACGGCTCGTCAGCGGATCGCGACCGGTCGTCTCCGTGTCGATCGCCACCAGGTGCAGCCCGTGCACCGCGTGGTCCGGCGCGAAATCATCGAGCAGGCCGGCCGCGACGATGCGCAGCAGATGAGCGATCCCGGGATAGTGCCGACCGCTGGGGAAGCAGCCATGATCTGCGCTGACGACCCTCAAAGCGGCGACTTCGACTTCTGCTCTTTGACCGCGGCCTTGGCCGAACCGGCGGGCGCGGCGCTCGCGCTCGGAGCCGCGTTGCTCGGCGCGGCTTCGGCCACGTGCGGCGTGGCGTTGCCACCGGAGAGCTTGATTTCGAGCGTGACCCACTCTTCGAGGTCCTCCTTGAAATCGCCGGCGCTCTCGAACTTACGACCGTTGATGAAGATCGAAGGCGTGCCGGACAGCTCCAAGCGCTCCCCCTGCTTGCGATCGCGCGACACGGAATCGGCGACCGCCTCGCTCTCCCAATCCTTCTGGAAACGCGGCATATCGAGGCCGATCGACTTGGCCAGCTGCTCCACGACCGTGGGCTGCAAATTCGCGTGGTTGTCGAACAGCGCGACTTCCATCTCCCAGAACTTGTTCTGCTTGTGCGCGGCGATCGCGGCGCGCGCCGCTTTTTCGGCGAATTGGTGGCTGCCGAGCGGGAAATTCTTGTACACGAAGCGGATTTGCCCGTCGTAGCGCTTGAACAGCTCGTCCAGCATGGGGCGCGTGGCGGCACAGTGCGGGCACTCGAAATCGGCAAACTCCACGATCGATACTGGCGCGCCGCTCGGACCCTTGGCGGGCGAGTCTTGCAGATCGATATTTTGCACCGTGTCGGACGAAAAACGGTTGCGATAGGCGGTTTCGATCTGAGCGCGCGGACGCCCGCGCCTGACTTGCTTGAGCAGGAAATTGGCCGCAGGCAGGCACTGCTTACAGCTTCTATTTTCTTTCACGCACTGGGCTAAACTCACCGGCTGATCCGGGCAGGGGGCGAGCAGGTCCGAGACGGTTCGCGACCAGTCGGCCTTTTCGCGACCGGTCAGCTCCGAGGTATCCACCCCCGGCAACGTCACGTCCTTCACCTCCGTGTGCGCGGGGGCCGCTTCCGAGCCTCCCTCGCCGGGCGAGCGACAGGTGGTCAATTGAGAGTTGAGCAGGGCAAAACCGAGGGCTGCCCCAGCCAGGCGCAGGCTGAACATTGCGGGGCCGAGCGTAGTCTCGACCTGGGCGGTCTTGGAAGGCGGATTGCGCGCCGCAAGCCTTTCGGCACCGATTTCCGCGCTTTGCGGGCCGGTTACGACGATTCTGGGTAAATTTGACGCGCCCAGTCTGACGTTACCGAGACATTGCGAGGCTCTTCGGATGGCGAAGGCAGCACGAGTCATGTAAATCGCAGCCTGCCGCATGTCGGACGTCTCGCCGCCTTCCTACCCTCCTGATTCCTCCCAAGGCATCGCACCGCCCCCGGGCGTGCGGCGCACGATCGCGGTGGGCGGCGGCCGCGGCGGCGTCGGCAAGAGCGTGCTCGCCGCCAACCTGGGCGTGTACGTGGCCCAGCTCGGCCGTTCAGTCCTGCTGATCGACGCAGATCCGGCGGGCGCCGCCCTGCACACGGTGCTCGGCATCGATCTGCCGAACACGGCCGAGGCGAGCAACGAAGACGAAGAAGAAGAGAGCCTGGTCGCGCTGCCCACCCAGGTGCCCGGCCTACAGCTCGTGCCGCAAGGCTACCGCATCGGCTCGCCCGTGCCCGTGCGGCCCGGCCGCAAGCCGCGCTGGGCACGCCAAGTGCAAAAGCTCGACATCGACTACGTGATCATCGATCTCGGCGCGGGCACCGCCCCTGCCACGCTCGATCTGTTCTTGAGCGCGGACATCGGCATCACCGTCGCCTCGCCCGAGCCGCCGAGCATCGAGGCCACGTATCGCTTCGCGCGCGCGCTCTTCCAACGCGTGATGCGCCGCTTGCTGACCAAAGACCGCTTCAAGATGCGCCTCTTGGAGCGCGCGGAGGCCGAGCTCGGGCCGCTCCCGCCACCGCAAGATTTGGTGCGCGCGGTGGCTCGCTACGACTCTGCTTTGGGCGAGCTGGCGGCCGCGGAGCTGGCCAAGCTGCGCCCACGGCTGGTCGTGAACAACGGCCGCCTGCGCGGCGATACCGAGCTTGGCCCGGCGATGTGCGACATGGCCGAGCGCTACCTGGGCGTGAACTACGACTACGTCGGACACATCGAGCAAGACGACGCGGTGTGGCTCAGCGTCGTGCACCGCCGGCCGCTCTTGATCGACAGCCCGACCAGCAAGAGCGCGCGCAACCTGGAGCGCATCGCGCGCCGCGTGCTGGCCTTGAGCACGACCCGCGAGCAACAGCAAAACGTGCGCGCGCTGTCCTTGGTGCCGGGCGATCCGAATTTGTACGACGTGCTGTGGACGCATCAGAGCGCGAGCGACGAAGATTTGCGGCGCGCCTACAAGCGCCAGCGCGAGCTGTATCAGCCGGGCAGCTTGCCGCTCACCTCGCTTTTGAAAGGCGACCAACTGCGCGCCGAGCAGGCGCGGGTCGAGGAGGCGCACGACACCTTGCTCGATCCGTTGCGCCGCAAGGCCTACGACGCATCGGTCTTTCCGGCCACGCCTTCGGAGTTGCCCAAGCGCAACGCCGCGCTGGACAGCGCGCTCGAAGCCGAGCGCTCCATGCTGCAAAAAGAGCTCGCGCGCGAGATCAACGGCGAGACGGAGTTCACCGGCACGCTGCTGCGCAAGGTGCGTGAGTCGCACGGCATCGAGCTGAGTGAGATTGCCAAGCTGACCAAGATCTCGTCCACTCATCTGCAAGCCATCGAGGCCGAGCGCTACGCAGAGCTGCCTGCGCTGGTGTACACGCGCGGCTTCGTGCAGCAGCTGGCGAAATTCCTCAAGCTCGACCCGACTCAGGTCTCCAAGACCTACCTGCGGCGCTTGCGCGAATGGCGGGCGCTCAGCGACGGGGATCAAGAACCTTGAACGGCGCAGGCGAGCGAGGGGTCGAGCCGTCCCTCGCCGGAGACGCGGGCGGATGGCCCAAGGACGTTGCGTTCACGCTGGCCGCGTTCGTGATCGCGCTCTTGCCGCGCTTGTTCGTGGCCATCGCCTGGGCGAAAGAGCCGGTTTGGGACGGTCACTACTATCACTTCGGCGCCGAGCGCATCGCGCGCGGCCTCGGCTACTCCGAAGACGTGCTCGTGCGCGGTCTCTCGCTGTGGAAGCCATGGGTTCACTACCCGGTCGGCTACAGCGCGGTGTTGGGCTTCTTTTATCGCATTTTCGGGGCGGAGCTCGTGGTCGCGCCGGTGGTCAACGCGCTCACCGGCGCGCTCTTGGTGGCGGTCGTACATCGCCTGGCGCGTTACTACTTGAGCGCAGATCGCGCGCGCTTGGCGGCCGGCCTGTGCGCGATCCACCCCGGGTTGATCGTCTATTCGGCGGTGGTCATGACCGAGCCCTTGGCAGCGTTGCTGCTGCTCGCTGCGGGCTTGGCGGCGCTGCATTTTCGCGGCCGCTGGCCCGCGATCGTGTACGCGGGCGCGCTCTTGGGTTTGGCCACGCTGGTCAGGCCCGCGAGCTTGCTGGCTGCGCCGCTCTTGATCTTCACGCAGCCGAGGCCACTCTGGCAGGCCACGCTGCGCGCAGCGGCGGCCAGCGCGGTCGCGCTTTTGGTGGTGCTGCCCTGGACAATCCGCAATTGCCAGCGCTTGGACGGCTGCGCCTTGGTCTCGACCAACGGCGGCTGGAACCTAGCCATCGGCGCGATCACCGAGACCGGGCGCTTTCAAACCCTGCGCGCGGCCGACGGTTGTCCAATCGTGACCGGGCAAGTGCAACAGGATCGCTGTTGGGCTGAGGTGGGGCGCGCGAAAATCGCAGCCGCGCCCGGCCGTTGGCTGAGCAAAGCCCCGCTCAAGCTCGCGCAAACCTTTGATCACGAGTCATTTGCCATCGAGTACCTGCACGAAGCCGACCCAGACTCTTGGCCCGAAGCGCGGCGCGTGGCCGCGCGCGAACTGCTGACCGCGTTTCACCGTGCGCTGCTCGCGATCGGCGCCTTGGCCGTAGTCGCGTGGCCGCGCTGGAACGCGCAGGCGCGGCTTGGGTTCTTCATGCAGCTCGGACTCGGCGCGCTCGTGCTGGGCATCGCTTCGTACGCGGCGTTCGGCGACACCCACCCGTTCTACTTATTGGCGGTGATCGCCCCGTTGGTCGCAGCGCTGCCCATTCCGGGGCGACCCGCGCAAGGCGCCGCGGGCGGCTACCTGCTCTCGCTACTCGCGGTGACTGCGCTGACCCACGTGGTGTTCTTCGGCGAAGATCGCTATCACCTGGTGGTGACGCCGATGTTATGCATTCTTTCGGCCGCCGCTCTGCGTGCTCAGGGCACCGTGATTGGCCCTTCGCTCTCCGCCAGCGCGCGGTGACGGCGCTCGAGGTCGAGCGTCACCTCACCCGTCTGGCCGCGACCGATGGCGCGGCCGTCCAAGCTCCGCACGCCCACCACGCCAGCGCCTGAGCCGGTCAAAAACACCTCGTCCGCGGCCAACAGATCGCGCCGACCCAGCGAGCACTCGCTGACGACAAAGCCCAATTCTCGGGCAATTTCCAGGACCGCAGCGCGATTGATGCCTGGAAGACAGCCGTCGATTGCCGGAGGCGTCGACAGCGTGCGGCCGCGCACAGCGAAGAGATTGGCCACCGACGCCTCAGAGACTCGCCCGCTCTGATTGAGCAGCAGCGCTTCGTCCGCGCCCTGCCTCTTGGCCTCTTGCTTGGCCAGCGCCGAGCCGAGATAGTTGAGCGTCTTGATCGCGGCATCTTGCACGTCCGGGTTCGGGCGGCGATAGCTGGACGTGATCATGCTCAGGCCCTGCGCTCGCTGCTCTGCGCTGTACAAGCCGATCTCGGCCGCGATGCAGATCACGGTCGGCTGCTTACAGGTCGTGGGGTCGACACCGAGCGGACCTTCACCGCGCGTCACCAGCAGACGCACGTAGGCCTCTTTCTGACCAAACGCGCGGACGGTGTCACGCACGATGCGCCTTTGCCCTTCGCCATCGAACGGCAAGTCGAGACCCAAGTAGCGAGCGCCGAGCTCTAGACGGGCCAGGTGCTGGTCGAGGCGAAAGATCCGCCCCGCACGCACTCGCATCCCCTCGAACAAGCCGTCTCCGTAGAGCAGCCCATGGTCCAATACCGAGATCTTCGCCTCGTGATCGGCCACGATTTGACCGTCGATCGACACTGCCTTTTTCATCGCCTCGTTACCTTCCTTGCAAGCTGCGCGACACGCGCTCGGCTACGGCACGGGTGGCCGTAATGGCTTTTTTCAGGCGCGCGGGGTCGAGCCGCACCGCGGGCGCCGCGCAAGTCACGCAACCCAGGAGCTCGCCGTTCGACAAGATGGGCGCGGCGACCACGCTGAGCCCTGGCAGCCACTCGGCCTCGTTCACGTCATAGCCGCGGCTACGCGCGCGTTTGACCGCGGCCGCGGACACGCGAGAGGCTCCCGGATTGCCGGCAAGGAGCTCGGGCGCAAAGGCCATATACAGGCGCCCGCTGGCCGTCACCTCCACCGGCACCTCGGAGCCCACGGCCGGCGCGACGCGCAGCATGCCCGTGCCCTCGACCTTGCTCAGCACCACCAAGCGACCCCCGCGCGCCTTGACCAAGAAGAAGGTCTCCCCGAGCTCATGCGCCGCACGCTCGAGCTCGAACTGACAAGCGCGCACCACGGGGTCGAGCGCCAGCGCGCCCAGCCCGAGCCGCACCAGCCCCATGCCCAGCGCATAGCGCGCGTCCGCCTGTTGCTCGACCAAGGCCGCGCTCAATAGCGACGCGAGCAAGCGATGCGTGGTCGGCTTGGGGATGGCAAGCGCGCGCGAAAGCTCCGCCAGCGAAAGCGGGGCTCGCGCTTGGTGCAGCACCGCCAGTACACGCAGCGCTTTGTCGACCGTCCCAGACCGTTCCATTATTCGGAATACCGTTCCATTCTTAGTTTAGCGCAAATGGGGATGGACGCTAGTCGCGATGGCGCGTCCCCTGATTGACCCCGCGCGCTCGAAAAGGCATCCTACTCACGACATGCACTCGCGCTCGACTCGCTCAATCATGGCCGGCGCGGCGCTGTTCGTGCCCGCACTGGCCTTTGCCTGGACGCACGAGCAGCAATTTAGCGCGCGGGTGCACAAGCATGAATTTTCGCGCGTGCTGCTCAGCGGAGAGGGCTGCACCGTGAAGGCGCGTCTATTTTTCGATGCCCCCGCCGAGGCGTACGAGAGCGAAACCGCGTCGCGGAACGACTACCGCTTTCACGCGCGCATCAAGCTCGACTCCGAGCATGTCTTGCTCACCGGGATCTTTCACAACCAAAAGCCCGGGCCGCATGTGTTCGACTATCAAGCAGACACCACGGCCCAGGGTTGTTGGGCCAAGGGCGAAAGTCACGCGCGCGCGGTGGACGTCGAGGGTTGTCGCGGCCGAGGCTGCACCCCAGCGCCGTTCAAGTAACGCTTTCCTGGCGGCTGGGCGTGACACTTACTTTTACGGCAGGGAGCGGGTGAAGCTTGCTCCGTTCGGCGCTCCGCAGCGAGCACCTGGAACGAAATCATGACCTGCACCCCTGCAGGACCCGCAGCGGATCGGTGTACCGACATTCTGGCGCGAGGCAGGTCTCGAGCAGAGTCCGTTTTTCGTCCAGCGACGGCGCTCTCCAACAGACCACGTAACGTTCCCACACTGCCTTTGAATCCATGGTCTTCGACATGTCGCTCAAGCTAGAGGACCGAGCAGGAGGGCTTCTGACATTTTGTGCGCATTTCGCGAACCCGTGAGGGCAAGCCTGAAACGGCCCTTGGCAGCTGTGTCGTCCGGCGTGTTAGCGTCGCGTGCGTGCGCGTCGTCGCGGCCTTGGTGTTGCTTTCCGTTGCGATTCAGTCCACTCCCGTGCACGCCGTGGAAGCCGCGACGAGTCCGGCGCTGCCGCCCAAGGCGGCTTCCCCGCCGGACGAACCTTTGACTCGTGACCGGCGCGTCGCGGCGGGTCTTGTGCTCGTGCCGGGCGTTGCTGTCCATGGCAGCGGCCATTACGCACTGGGGCAGCAGAAGACCGCGCTGGCGCTGCTGATCACCGAAGGCATCGGCTTGGCCTTACTGATCGGCGGTGTCAGCACCGTGCTTGCCTCTGGAAATTCGCGCCATCTCGCAGGACCCGCCGTGGCTGCCACGGTCTTCGGCTCGGGGCTCGTACTCGCGTCTTTTGGCGCAGATCTCTATGGCACGCTCGCCACCGACGGCGACGCGGTGGACCGGCTACGGCGGCCTCCGCCGCGGCTAGAGAGCGAGTTCGGCTACCGTTACGTAGCCGATCCTCATTTCGACTATGGCCATTTCGTCGTGGAAAGCCTCACGCTGCGCCGCGGCTACTTTCGGCTCACGCCGTCCGCCTGGTTTGCCAGCGATGCGTCGAACGTGCGCTACCGGGTCGAAGGCGCGTACCGTTTGCTCGGGCTTGCGCCCGGTGAATTGGGCAAGCGCGCCGAGCACCTGGACGTCGTGCTCGGCGGCATGCACCACCGCTACTTGCCCGAGCGTTTCCAGCGTTCGGGCCTCGAGCTCTCGCTCGACACGCGCTTCGATTTCTCGCGCTTCGGCGACACGCTGCGCGGCTCCTTCATCGACCTCGCGCTCGGTTACGCCGTGGCGAAAGTGACGTACGACGTTCGAGGCCAGCGTGTCCCGGCCGACACCGACGATCTGTTACTCGCGAGAGTGGGCCTCGGCGTTGCGCTCCGCGGCCGTGCCGCGGCCGGCAGCGAAGCACGCGTATACTACGACCATCGCCACGACGACTACGCCGCAGGCTTCCTCACCCCCGGCCGCGTGAGCGGCGTTTTCGGCAAGTTTGGCGCTGATTTGCGCTGGTTCTTCACGCCGAGCCTGGGCGTGCTCGTGGATGCGCAGGTCGGCTCGGCGCTGGTCGGCGGTTTCTCGCTGCTCTTGCGCGATGGCAGCTCACGCACGCCGGGAGGATCGCCATGAATCGCAGAATTGGGCGAGTTGCTTGGCTGCCCTTGCTAGTGGCTCTCGGCTGCACTCGGCCGGCAGAAGAGCGCACCCGTCGCGATCTCGATGTCGGGCACGCGCAAAGCGCAGCGCTCGACGTCGAAGTCGCATCCGGGCTGGCTGCCCTGCGCGCGCTCAACCGCAGCCAGCTAGCGCTCTGGCTCAGCGCGCCCAGCGTCGAGGTTTCGCTCGTCGTCCACGAGGCGTTGAACCTCGAGCTCCACGTCGAAAATGCCATGGCGGCAGTCGAGCTCACTGATCTGGACGTGGGGCGCTCGCTGCCCCTCGCAAGCGGGCAAGGCAAGACGAAAAAGTCGTGGCTGCTCACGCTCACTCCGGGCTCCTGGCATTTTCGGCTGGCAGCGCCGAACGCGGCAGAAAACAGCCGATTTCGCTTCGCACTCCTGAGCGACGTGCAAGAGGCGATCGATCGCGTGCAGGACATCTATCGAGTGATCAACGCCGAGCCAGAGCTCGACTTCTTGCTCGGCGCCGGCGATCTCACGGACGAGGGAGAGGTCGACCAGCTCGAGGAATTTCAGCGCGAGCTCGCGACGCTCGATGTGCCCTACTACACCACCCTCGGCAATCACGAGCTCGCCGAACGACCGCCTGCCTACCAAGACTGGTTCGGACGCGCGAATTTTCAGTTCGTCCATCGCGGCGTTTACTTCACTCTGCTCGATTCAGCCAGCGCGACCATCGATCCGCTCGCCGACGATTGGCTCGACAGCTGGCTCGCGAACGGACGAAAGTCGGTTCACGTCGTGGCGATGCACATTCCGCCGTTCGATCCCGTGGGCACACGCAACGCGGGCTTCGCCAGCCGCGCAGAGGCTGCGGCGCTGGTCGCCAAGCTGGCCGAGGCCGGCGTGGATCTCACGCTCTACGGCCACATTCACGCGTATTATTCCTTTCAAAACGCCGGGATTCCGGCCTTCATCTCGGGCGGCGGTGGAGCAACGCCGGAGCACGCCGACGAGATCGGCCGCCACTTCATGGTCTTCGAGCTCGACCCAGCGAGCGGCATCTCGAGCTCGAAAGTCGTGCGCGTTGACCTGTAACGCCAGATCGACGAGGAAGTTGAACGAGGAACCAGATGGCCAAGACCGACTTCAAATCCGTGACTGAATATCTCACGACCTTGCCGAAGGACACGAGGACGACGCTCGCGCAGGTGCGTGCCATCCTGCGCAAGGCAGTCCCCGATGCCGAAGAAGTCATCAGCTATCAAATCCCCGCCTTGAAGCTCGAGGGCGCTGCGGTCATCTACTTCGCCGGCTGGAAAGAGCACTATTCTCTCTATCCCGCGAGCAAGAAGGTCGTCTCGACGTTCGCGCGCGAGCTCGAAGGCTACGAGCTCAGCAAAGGCACGATTCGCTTCCCGCTTTCCGAGCCCGTCCCGAGCAAGCTGATCGCTGCCATCGCCAAGGTCCGCGCCCAAGAAACGGTTCTGCTCTTGGCGGAGCGTCAAGCCAAGAAGCGCAACAAGCTTGCGAAGCCTAGCAAAGCTCCCAGCAAATCGCACCAGGCAACCAAGACCAGCAAGGCAACCAAGACCAGCAAGGCAACCAAGACCAGCAAGGCAACCAAGACCAGCAAGGCAACCAAGACCAGCAAGGCAACCAAGACCAGCAAG
>Ga0247760_1001288_pt1 | contig 23820 bp, 21 predicted proteins | sample UWRJL171409R4_FD_179936 | JGI IMG/M metagenome (GOLD analysis project Ga0247760, IMG submission 179936) | Plant litter microbial communities from Arlington Agricultural Research Station in Wisconsin, United States - UWRJ-L171-409R-4 | ecosystem: Environmental > Terrestrial > Plant litter >... | reverse complement strand
GGGGGGACGGGTGGGGGGGGGGCGAGGTTCGAGGTCGGGGTGAGCTTGCCTGGGGGGAGCCTTTTCGGGCGTTGGCTAGTCGGATGATGGGGCGCTGGCTCGCCCGACTGCGTTGGGGGACCTTGGGCTTCGTGAATTTGCGTTACAAACTTGCCACGAACTGGCCTGCGCAGGTGCTTCGGAAAAAAGAGCGGAGCCGTGTCGATCGGCTCTTTTCTCGTTCGTCGCGGTTGTAGAGGCAGGTATTTAATTCTTCATCAGTACGACTGCCGCACCCACAGTAAGGAGAAGAGCACTATGGCTGAGAACACCGTCAAGCTTCACCGCGTCCTTCGTGCACCCGCCGAGCGGATCTATCGAGCGTTCCTCGATGCCGATGCGATGGCGAAATGGCTGCCGCCACATGGCTTTACGGGCAAGGTCCACCACCTCAAGGCCGAGGTCGGCGGGACCTACCGGATGTCATTCACCAACCTCACGACGGGGCATAGCCATTCGTTCGGTGGCGAGTTCCTCGAGCTCGTGCCCAACGAACGCATTCGCCATAGCGACAAGTTCGACGATCCGAACCTTCCCGGTCAGATGCAGACGACGGTCTCGCTGAAGAAGGTGTTAGTCGGCACGGAGCTGACCGTCGTGCAGGAAGGCATCCCCGCCGCGATCCCCGTCGAGGCTTGCTATCTCGGTTGGCAAGAGTCTCTGACGCTGTTGACGCAGCTCGTCGAGGCCGAGATCAAAGAATAGTCGGCGAGCGATCCCCGAGGCACGGGGCGAAAGCGTGGCTATTGGCATGCTGCCCGCTGACGCCCCCAACCCGATGGGACCAACCGCGCACGGCCGTCGTTCCGCGGTCCCGGATGTCACCGTTCCACATCGCTCGATGCTCGACGGAGGACTGCTCGGAAAAATCGGCAGAGGTCGTTTCTCTGCCTTGCTCGGTGATGCTCTGCTCGTTTCTCGGCGCTTGGACGACGCTCGCCACCTTGTGCCGGCCATCGTCAGCCGCAGCTACGGCGCGGCAGTTAGCCCCAGGCAACGTGGTGCACGCCTCCGACCCCAACGCCATCGTGGTCCGGCGTCGATTAACTTGAGCTGCTCCAGCCCACGGCGTCGGACCGTGCACCCTGCAATTGACGGACGGCGTTTCGGCGCCCAGCGCCTCAATAGGCCCCGCCCATGTGCGCGCCTCCGGATGGGCTACGGCCGCCGCTCGCGTTCCAGTTTTCAATCGACGAAGTGTCGGCTCTTCCGGCCGGCGCATTGCCTGGCCAGCGCCGAGGGTTCAGCGGGCGCATCGAGTCAGTGACTCGATGCGCTTCTCGCTAAATTTGGCTGGTACCGAAGGTCGGACTTGAACCGACACGTTATTTCTAACAACGGATTTTGAGTCCGTCGCGTCTGCCAATTCCGCCACTTCGGCTTGTCGTGCAAGTTCCTGTAGTTGCGTCTGTTGCCCTTGTCTAGTGGGTTTGTCACTTCTGTGTTTCGGGGCGGCTAGGCGGGCGCGAGGTCCGGACTTTCGGGGGGCTGGCTGGGCGGGGTAGCCTGGGGCGGAAGCATGTTCACTTGTGAGCGCTGTGGCGCGGGTTTGGCCCCGAATACGGACCAGTGTCGGTACTGTGGGACGGTTTCGGGGGCGGCGCGGGCGGCGCTTGCGGCGGAGGCGGCGCAGCGGGCGCATCAGCAGGCGACGCTGGACGCGCAGGTAGCGGTGCTGAAGGTGAAGCTGCAGGGCGCCACTGAGCAGGCGGCGAGCCGCGCGTTGATGTGGGGCCTGCTCAGCTTCGTCTTTTTCTGTCTGCCGATCGCCAATGTACTGTCATTCTTGGCCTTCAAGCGGGCGCAGGGGTCGGCTCGCGAGGCGGGCGCGCCGCTGCCGACGCGCGCGACCGTGGGGCTTTTGTGCTCGGCCGTCACGGGCGCCTTGTGCGTGGGGTTCTGGATTTGGATCGTGATCGACGTGCGCGCGGACAACGCGCGCGTGGATGCGCGCAAGAACGAGCTGAGTAAGCAGATCGCGGCGCATGCGGCGGGGCCGGAGTTGGATCATCCGTTCGCGTGCGCGCTGGCCGAGCAGTATGTGTTGACGAACGGCTACGACGGCTCGACGAACACCGGCCAGTTCCGTGATGTGGACTGCGCGGGAGCGGTCACGGTGCGAAACGGCCGGGCAGAGATGCCCGATTTCAAATTTCGCGTTTCGTCGAGCGAGGCTCAGAAGAGTGCGACGATTTGCTTCAAGCTGGGCGCGCGTTGGTTCGTGCAGGAAGCGCGCGCTACGAGCTGCGAGCTCAAGTGAGTCGCTGGTATGCTCCGGGTGAACCGCGCGCTACGAGCTGCGAGCTCGAGTGAGTTGCTGGTACGCACTACGCAAACCGGGTGAACCGTGCGCTACGAGCTGCGAGCTCGAGTGAGTTGCGGGTACGCGCTACGCGAGCCGGGTGAACCGCGAGCTACGAGCTGCGAGCTCGAGTGAGTTGCTGGTACGCACTACGCGGAGCCGCGTGTACCAAACCCAAAAACTGTCAGTGAATGATCACGGGCGATGAGCCGCGATCACGCTCGGAGCGATCACTTGTTGACGATGAAGTTCTTCGCGCCGCGTTCGAAGAAGCCGACGATTTGACGGGCGGCGGCGAGGCCGGCGTTGACGTTGGCTTCTTCGGTTTGGGCGCCGGATTTGACGGCGTTGATCAGGACGCGCGCGTCGAATTTCTCTTTGAGGGCGGCGCCGGTGGCGTCGCTCGGGGCGATGTCCGACACGTAACGGAAGTCCTTGCGGGCTTCGAAGACCTCGAGCAGCTCGGCCTCGTTGATCACTTCCTTGCGCGCGGTGTTGATCAGGGTGGCGCCGGCCGGCATCAGCGAGAGCAGCTTCTTGCCGATCGAGCCCTTGGTCTCGGCGGTAGCCGGCATGTGCAAGGAGACGTATTGGCCCTTGGTGTACAGGTCTTCGAGCGAGGTAGTGGGCTCGGCGCCGCCGGCTTTGATTTGTGCCAGGGTCACGAACGGGTCGAAGGCGTACACGGTCATGCCGGAGCCTTTGGCGATGGGGGCGACCGCGCGACCGACGGCGCCGAAGGCGTGTAGGCCGATGGTCTTGCCTTTGAGTTCGCTGCCGACCTTGCCGTTGAACTTGCTGCGCGCGACGACCTCGTCGCGGGCCGCTGCGGAGAACGGCTTCTCGCAGGCTAACAGGACAGTCTTGGACACTTCGGACCTCAGCGGTTATCGACACTCGGCCGGACCGCCCTCAACTAGTAGTGCCGGGGCGCGCTCTCGGCAATCGGGAGCCGGAAAACGCAATCGGAACATTGGTTTCGAACGCGCGTCCGCCAAGTTTCAAGAGCGCTGACAGATGAGCAGTGCGTCGTCGAGTTCGTACAGGCCACTCTCGGCGTCGCCGAACGAGAGGTACGGCGTGCGCGATACGGTGACCACGGTGAAGCCGAGCGGTTCGAGCTCGTGTTCGACCAAGCCGTTCACCGCGCCTTCCCAGCTGGGCTCGGCGCAGGCGAGCCGTTCCAAGGGTTCGGGGGTGCTGTTGCCGCGGAAGAAGAACGGGTTGTAAGGCAGAGCCAGCGCGATCAAGAGTCGCCCGCCCGGCCTCAGCCCTTGGTACATGCGGCGTAGCAACTGGCGTGGCCGCGCGGTGCGATCGAGCACGTTGAGGCAGGTGATGAGCTCGAACGGCGCGCCTGGCAGATCTCGTTCGGCGAGATCGAGTTCGTGACATTCGAGGCCGGAACGACGCAAGCGCTCAGCCATGTGACGCGATAACTCGGTGGTGACCACGTGGTCGGCCAGCGGCAGCAGCGTGCGCGTGACGTTGCCGGAGCCCGCGCCCACGTCCAGCAGGCGGGCCACGCGCTGCTGCCCGAGCAGCAATTGCCAGTGCTCGGTGCTGGCGACGAACAGCGGGTACATGTCGAGCAGGCCGTTCGCGTCGAAATCGGACATGAACTGCCGAAGCAAGCGGTGCAGTTGGGTGCGAAACCAAGAATGCCGCCCGCGGCCGGCCTGCGCGAGGAAGGCATCGGTGGCGGAGTCGCGGCTGAGCTTCACGAAGCGATCGCGAAGTCGTGGCAACAAAGCCGCGACATCCACGTCGTAATACAAATCGAGGATGGAGGTTTTGTTCAGGTCGGGGACCAGGTCGGGGGCCGGGGTCACGCTTCTTGGCTCCGACGCTCGCGCGGCCAGCGACATTCCAGAAAAATGGGCAAGTGCGCGCTTGGCCGTTGACAGACAGCTGCTCTGCACGGAGATTTCCGGGCCGGAAACCAGGTAACCCTAGGAGTCAGCAATGGCAATTGAAGTCCCCCCGCTCCCGTACGCGAAAACCGCGCTCGAGCCGGTCATGAAGCAAGAGACGTTCGACTACCACTACGAGAAGCATCACAAGACTTACGCGACGACCCTGAACGGTCTGATCGCCGGCAAGCCGGAAGAGTCGAAGAGCCTCGTCGAGATCATCAAGTCGAGCTCGGGCCCCGTGTTCAACAACGCGGCTCAAGTTTGGAACCACACCTTCTTCTGGGAGAGCATGAAGCCGAATGGTGGCGGCGCGCCTCCCGAAGGTCCCGTGGCCGATCTGATCAACGGCTTGGGTGGCTATGACAAGTTCAAGGCCGACTTCATTCAAGCAGGCCTGACCCAGTTCGGTTCCGGCTGGGCTTGGCTCGTGCTCGATGGCGGCAAGGGCAAGATCGTGAAGACGCCCAACGCCGAGACGCCGCTCACCACGGCTGACGTGCCGCTCTTGGTGGCTGACGTTTGGGAGCACGCTTACTATTTGGACCATCGCAACAACCGAAAGGGCTTTTTGGAAGCCTTTCTCGATAAGTTGGTCAATTGGGATTTCGTGGCCAAAAACCTGGCTGCCGCGAAGTGATGAACTGACAGCGCGAGTAGCGCGCTGTCAGGGACGAAAGAGCGGCTTCGACCGCCGGGGCTGAAGCCGCTCACGTCTCCACTTCTCGAACGAGTTTTCTGCTCAGGCGTTGGTGTTCGCGGCCGCAGGACGCAGCGGCAAAATTGGCGCCCAGATCAAGCGCGCCAAGAGTGAGTCGTCAATCAATAGACCGCGGTCGCTGAAGCGCAGCACGTTCTCTTCGGCGTCCTCCGCCCACTCGCCGACGAACAAGATGCCGACGCCGCTCTCGTTGTAGCCGAGCTGCACGATGGCATTCTTGAGCCAGCGGCCGCCGCCTTCGAACTCGAGCGCCTCCGGCAAGACGTAGAACCCTTCCGAAGGCAGCTGCTTCAACGTCTTGGCCCAGCTGGCGGAGCGCAGCGGCGTAATCGGCTCGCGCCAGAACCAGCGATTGCGTCGATTGTCCGCGGGGCGGACGACGAACTTCACGCCGCCGTTCGATGGCTGTCCGACGTAGACGAGCACACCGGCGGGAAAGGTGGCTTCGTGGCCGGGCAGGGGTTGCGTGGTTCGGTACAGGCCTGGATCGGGAAGTTCGAGCATCGCCGCGCAATTTACTCGAATCGTCGCGTCCGACAAGGCCCGGTCCTAGCGCTCGAATCTCGCTTGCTCGGCCGCTCGAGGCCTCGTGATAGCTTCGAGGCGCGAAAGCGACGCCCAGAATGCGTCGCGATGGAGTTCGGATGGCAGCCAAGAAAAGCAAAGCAATAACCAGTGCACTTAGCAAAGCGTCTCCGGCCAAGGCCGTGAAGGCGGCTCCCGAGATCGCGAAAAAGACACCGGCCAAGCTGCCCCCAGCCAAGGCGGCACCCGCGGCTGCGAGCGCCGGCATCGCCGAGGGCAGCAAGGCGCCCGCGTTCTCGCTGCCCGACGAAACCGGAAGCATCGTCAGCTCCGCCAGCCTGGCTGGCAAACCGTACGTGATTTATTTTTACCCGAAAGACGACACGCCCGGCTGCACCAAGGAGGCTTGCGACTTTCGCGACAACCTCAAGGCGTTCAACAGCGCGAAAGTGCGCGTGCTCGGCGTCAGCCCCGACGACCCGAAGCGCCACGCGAAGTTCAAGGAGAAGTACGGCCTGAACTTCACGCTCTTGTCCGACGTCGACAAAACGTTGATCGGCGCTTACGGCATCTGGATCAAAAAGCTCAACTACGGCCGCGAATACATGGGCGTGCAAAGGAGCACGTTCATCGTCGACAAGGCCGGCAAGATCGCCAAATCCTGGAACGGCGTACGCGTGCCGGGGCACGTGGAAGCGGTGCTCGGCGCGCTTTGAGCCGCGTTACGGGTTCGCGATCGCGCCGCGCTACGAGGTATCGGAGCGCGCACGACGAGCTACGCCGCTGGAGGCGGATAGCTCGAGGCGCGCTTTATCCCGGGCTTCACCTGGGTGCGCGAATCCGGTGGCCAAGTGACTGCGGGCATCGGGTACGCGGGCTTTGCGAATAGGTAGCCCTGACCGTAGTGCACGCCGGTGTCTTGCAGGGCGATGAACTCTTGGTCGGTCTCGATGCCCTCGGCCACGACCATGGCGTCCAGATCGACGCACATGCGGACGATGCCGGCGACCAGCTTCTGCTGACGCGGGTTGCGATCGAGGTCGATGATCAGCTGGCGATCGAGCTTCACGATCTTCGGCTGCAAATCCAAGATGCGCTTCAGGTTGGAGTAGCCGGCGCCCAGATCGTCGACCACGAGCTCGACGTGACAACGCGCGCGAAGCTCGCGCAAGACGCTCATGCACAGCTCGTGTTCGGTGAGGGGCATGGCCTCGGTCACTTCCACGTACAGCACGTGATCGTGGCCGAAGATCGGATCGTCCGGGCGCACGATCCACGCCTCGTGCAACTCTTGAGGGTGAACGTTGAGAAACAGCGGCCGGCCGGCGCTGAGCGGCACGGCGATCTCGCGAATCATCCGGCCGAGGCGCCCGGCGCAGCCGACCTCCAAGGCGCGCTCGAACAGCACGAGCGGGTTCTTCAGCGCGGGCACGCTGCAGCGCACGAGCGCTTCGTGCGCGAACAGCTCTCCGTCCGTCATGTTCACGATGGGTTGGAAGACCACGCTCAGATCGTCCGCTGAAACCAGGCGTTCCATCGCTGTTTGTGAGGCGCGACGAGGGCCGGGAGCTGGCATCGCTTGTGGAGCGTCCGACAGGCGGTTCGAGCGCGGCACAGGGCGGGGCGGGGCGTACGAGTTCAAGATGAGCAGCTCCAGGGTGCACGAGGCACAATCGGATCTGTAACTATTACCGACTAGTAACACTCAGTCACGTTGGCTTCAATGGAAGTGAAACCAGTCCCAGCATTTAGTCATGCAGAAGAACGAAAACGGCGCCCAACATTCGCCTTACAAGGACGCCACAAATTCAGTCTTCCTAGATCGAACATTCAAGCAAGGATGACAACGCACGTGTGTGTTACGCACACCGCACTTGCGAACTCGTGAAGGAATAGTGAAGTCGCTACTGCGCACTTCGACGGTGTCAGCCTTCGCCAGGGTGCGCGGGCGCTGTTCTCACCATTGCAATCGCAGAGTTCCGCGATTTTGATTTGCGCGCTTCGTGCATCGGCGTATGCCCATCTTTCAAAGATGAAAGTGCGACGTTTGACTACACACTCGTTTTCAGGGCAACTCTTGGTCTCGTTAGCTGCGTTGTCGATCTCGACTGCCTTGCCAGGGTGCAAGAAGCAGAGTGCGATCAGCGCCGAAAAGGCCAAGGGGGATGTGGTTGCATTGGCGCTGGCCACCCACAATGACGTCGCCGAGGTGCGGGCCGGCTTACCGCAGGGGGCGAAGTTTTTGCTGCCGATCTTCGCCACTGGCAAACCTGCCAGCGACGATCCGCATGGGGCTCGTTCCGCGCTGGAGACGGCGCGCAGCAAGGTCCAAGATCTGCGCGTCTCCAAGGGCACGTTCTTCGCGGTCACGGGCACGGATGGCGTCGTGATCAGGAACGATCAAGATCAGGACGCGATGGCGGGGCGCGCGCTTTTGCCGGCCTTCCCCGAGCTCAAGACAGCGCTCGCGGGGCAGTACGTCGAATCGCGTGGCTCGCTGCCCGAAGCCGCGGGCGTGCGTGGTCGCGCTGATGGCCAGTGGGTCGCAGCGCAGCCAGTGCTGGCGGGCACGGAAGTGAAAGGCCTGTACGTGACCGGTTGGTCCTGGGCCTCGTACGCGCGCCGCTTGGAGTTCGCGCTCGCTTCGAAGCTGCGCGGCTCCCTGACCGAGGGCCAGAAGATGCCGCTCGTCTACGTGTACTTGATCGTCGGCAAAGAAGTCTTCGGCGCGCCGATCTCACCGGAGGTGAATGCTCGCGCGATCGCGCAGCTCTCACCGCTTTCGAACGCGTCGGCGACTACGCCCACGTCGTTCGAACTCGAGATTGCTGGGCGCGAATTCGGTCTCGGCGTCGAGCTCACTCCGGATTTGGGAAAAGACGTGGCCGTCGCGGTGTTGCGCAGCGAGACCTGAATCGAAGCGCGTTTCAGCGCTCGGTCTCGGCGTCGTCTTCGGGGCCCGGAGCGGGCTCGGCCTCGCTGGCTGCCAGCTTTTTCCGTCGCTTTTTCTTGCGTGGCGGGGCGAGCTCGAAAACGATCGCCGGATCGGGGCCCATGCGGCCAAAGCGGTGCAGCCCGACGATCAATAGCAACACGCCCGCGACCGCCAGCCATTTGCCGTAGTCGGCTTCTTCGGTGATAGAGGCGGCGATGCCGACGGCTGCGCCGATCGCCGCGGCCTTGATCAGGGTCTCTGTGCTCGGGCCGGAAAAGCGAGATCGCGCGCTGACGGTCAGGGCCATTTTTCTTTGTGCGCGCGCACCAAGAAGTCGTGCACGTCGCGTTTCAGTTTGATTTCTGCGGTAAAGCTGCTGGCCTCGTGCGCTTCGCCCACGTGATCGTCGTACACGTAGTCGGAGTCTTGCAGGACGAGCACGCGTGCGTCGCCGTCCGTGCCCAAGCCAGAGACGAGCTGCAGCGCGTCGCCCATTGCCGGGTCGCGAGGCGGCAGCGTCGCGCCCAAGGCGATGCGCTCGGTAGCGGTGACGTAGGCCACGCCGTACTTTCGGTCCTGGCCGTTTACGTCTACGTGCAGAGTTTGGGTCTCGGAGAGGGTGAGGTTCCCGCCGGGCACCGCGCGGTCATGCTCATCGCGGAAGGCCTCGATGATCAACTCGATGGCGCGCCGCTCGTCGAGCGGCCGCGTGGCGTTCACGGTCCTTGGCGGCGGTCCGCTGCAGGCCAGCGAAACGAGGGCGGCAGCAAGGGCCAGCGCCGGGCGAGAGGCGACCATTGCCAACATCCGCCGCAAACAGTAGCCAAGTGCCTCGGCTTTCGCTAGCTGTCTCACGCCATGCGTTCCGCCTTTCCAGCTCCAAGCGTCCTGGCCGCGTTCGCCGGCCTCGGCCTGCTCGCGGGCCTGGCTGGGGGCTGTGCTGAGGCGCGTTTGCCGGACCCCAAGCTCGCTGCCATGCGCTATGCCGAGGCCGCGCGCGCCGGCGATTCCGAGCGAATTTACGCCCTGCTGAGCAGTGAAGCGCAGCGCGATTACGGGCGTCAGGGCACCCGGAAGCTGGTGGAACAAGCGAAGGGTGAACTCAACCGACAAGGGGCAGCATTGCTCTCACCGGCGAGCCGCGTCCAGGCCTCAGCTGCGATCCGCTTCGAAGACGGGGAAAGCGCCCTATTCGAGCTCGAAGACGGCAGATTTCACCTCAGCTCGCTCGGCACCGTGCCCAGCCGGCCGCGGAGCCCTTCTGAGGCCCTGGGCGATTTCCGGCGCGCATTGGCTCGCCGCAGCTACTCGGCGCTGCTCGGCGTGCTTTCTGCGGAAACGCGCGAGGCCCTGGAAGGGGATTTGAAATCACTGGTCGACGGGCTGGAAAATCCGGACACTTTGGACGTGAAAGTTTCCGGCGACAACGCGGAGGTCGTGGTGCCCGGCGGCCATCAAGTGAAATTACGACGCGAAGCGGGCGTGTGGCACGTTCAGGACTTCGATTGATGGCCGGTCGCTTCACGCGCCGAGCGGCGCTCACGGTCCCGCTCTCACTCTTCTCGGCGCGCGCCTTCGCGTTCGGCGATGGTGCGGCCTTTCACCCGCGCTTGCTGCGCGCGGGCAATCATCAGCCGCTCGGGGTGCGTAGCTCGGGCGCAGGTCGTTGGTCTTGGGAGCTGGTGCGACGCACCAGCGCGCCAGCGCGCTTGGTCGCCGCCGAGGTGGCCGCCGATCAGCCAGCGCTGCAGGCCGAGCCGTTCGCGATCTGGGCCGGTGACGGCGATCCCGGGCCGCTGTCTGCTGCCGAGGTGCGCGGGCTACTGCGCTTCATGCGGCTCGGGGGCGTGCTGGTGGTCGATGACTCGAACCCCGCGTCGGGCGCATTCGGGCGCGGCGCGCGCCGTGAGCTGGCTCGAGTGCTGCCCGAGTCTGCGCCGGTACGCTTGGATCCCGGCCACGTCATCTTCAAGACCTTCTACATCGTAGATCGCCCGGTGGGGCGCGTGCTCGGCCCGCCGGAGATCTCGGCCATCGTGCGTGGCAAGAACACGCAGGTCATCTTCCTGCAGCACGATTTGTTGGGCGCGCTCGCCCGCAGCGGAGAAGGCTTCGCGCTCGAGACCGAGCCCGGTGGCCTGCAGCAGCGCGAGCACGCCGTGCGCTTGGCGGTGAACATCGCGATGTACGTATTGTGTTCCGACTACAAGGACGATCAGGTGCACGCGCCGTTCTTGATGCGCCGTCGAGCCCGACAGAAACCATGACTTTTGCCACGTTGGCGCTGGCCGAGGGCGTCCCCCAGCTCACCTTATTTGCGGTCCTGGGCCTCGGCTTGGTCTCGCTGGGTTTTTTGGGGTTCGAGCTCCGAAAACGCGAAGGCGCGGCCGTCTGGGTTTTGCTTTCGGGAGTGCTCGCGTTGCTGCTCGTGGCGGCGGCCGTGCTCCGTCCAGCGCGCGTGAATACGCGGGGCGTGAGCGTGGGCGCGAAGGTCGTGGTGCTGGTCGACGGCTCTCGACGCTTGCTCTTGCCGAGCGAGGGTAAGACGCGGCGCGAGCTCGCGCTGCGCGCCGCGGACGCCGTAAGCAAGCACTTTGCCGGCGCGCGCGTCACGCTGCGCGGGTTTGGCACGGGCGAGCTTCGGCCCTTGGTGGTTGCCGATGCGCTCGCGCACACGAGCCCGAGTGAGTTGTCGGACGAGAGCGATCTGAGCGGCGCGCTAAATGCCCTTGCGCAAGAGCCCGGCGAGCGTCCCAAAGCAGTCGTAGTGGTGAGCGATGGGCGCTTGGCGCGCCCCAACGCCGCGCTGGATGACGCTTCACTGCGCGAGCTTTCGTCTGCGCTGGGCGCGCCGATCCACACCGTTGCGGTCACCGAGCAGGCACCCCGTGACGCGAGCATTCGTTCGATTCGCACCTCCGGGGCGACCGTCGCGCACCAAGCGTTGGCGCTGACGATCGAGATCGGCTGCGCAGGGGGCCTCAGCTGCGGCGACGTCCCAGTCACGGCGCGCGAGCTGCGCCAGGGCGTCGAGCCATTCGTGCTGGCTCAGGGCGTGGCCAAAATGACGGGTGAAACCGCCACCGTGGAGCTCAGCATCACCCTCGACCGCGCCGGTGCGCGCTTGGTCGAGGTGAGCATCGAGCCGCCCGAGGGCGACACCATCCCCGAAAACAATACGCGCATCCTGTCCTTCAGCGTGACCCGCGACCGGCTGCGCTTGCTCCACGTCGCTGGGCGCCCGACCTACGACGTGCGCGCGCTCAGGATGTGGCTAAAGAGCGACGAGTCGCTCGACTTGATCGCCTTTTTCATCTTACGCACCGACGACGACAACACCGAGACCAGCGAAGATTCAGAGCTAGCGCTGATCCCGTTTCCAGTCGACGAGCTGTTCACCGAGCACTTGCCCAGCTTCGACGCGGTGATCTTGCAAGACATCGACGCGGTTACCTACAAGCTCTTGCGGCATTTGCCGGCCCTCGCCAATTACGTGCGTGGGGGTGGCGGCCTGATCATGGTCGGTGGTCCCTCGGCCTTCGCAGGCGGCGGCTACGCGCGCTCGCCCTTGGAAAGCGTGCTACCCGTCGAGCTGCGCGTGGGCGAGCCGCCGTTCGATACGGCAGATTTCGTGCCGCGCTACACCGAAGCGGGGCGCTCGGCGCCCGTGCTGCGCGGTCTGACCGAACTGTTCGCGGATGAGCTGCCGACGTTCACCGGCGCCAACACGCTGGGCGCGGCTCGGCCGAACGCGATTACGCTCTGGGAACATCCCGATCGGCGCGCGGGGCAGCGTGCGATGCCCGTGCTGGCTTTGGATGAGGCCGGCGATGGGCGCTCGATCGCGCTCGGTGTGGATGGCACGCACGCCTTTTCGTTCAGCGAGTTCGCAGAACGCGCTGCCGGCCGCGCCTACGGCGCATTGTGGGACGGCTTGGTGGGCTGGTTGATGCGTGATCCGCGCTACGAAGCGTTGCGCTTGGAGCTGTCTGGGCCGTGCATCGCGGGCCTGCCCGCAAAGGTGCGGCTGGTGCGTTTGCCGGGCGTGGCTGGTGACGTCTCGCTGCAACTCACTCGGCTCGGCCCGCGCAGCGAGCCGGTGGTGACCAAGAACGTGAAGGATCCCGCGCCCGGTCCGCTGGAATTGGAGCTCGGCGTGCTCTCCACCGGCGGCTATTCGGCGAGCGCGCGCGTGGGCGCGGCTCCTCCGACGCGCTTCGATTTCGCGTGTGAACGCGGCGGCCCCGCGTGGAGCGATTCTCGTCCCGATCCGGAGCGCCTGGCGCGGATCGCCAAACAGAGCGGTGGACGCGCGGTCTCGTCGACTCAGGTGAGCGATCTGCCGGTCCCCGATCCAATCGAGGTCGCGGCCGAACGGAGCAGTGTGCCGTTGCTCCCGGCTTGGGCCTGGACGCTGGCAGCGTCCCTCGCGCTCGGTGGACACTGGTATGCGCGGCGTCGTCAGGGACTGCTCTGACAGCGCGGACAGTAGTAAGTCGACCGGTGTAGCGCGCCTTGCCGCTGCATCCGCAGCACGCTGCCGCACACGCGACAGGCCTGTCCGGAGCGTCGATACACCCAGTATCGGCCGCTGGCGCCCGCGGTGGTCGTGCGCTGAGACGCACCGGGCTGTGCATTTTTTCGAAGTAGCTCACGCGCGGTTTGGACCACGCGCACGATTGTGTCGCGATCCAGCTCCGAAACCGCTTGAAACGGGCTCGAGCGGCAGATGAACAGCGTCTCGGATTTATAGATGTTGCCGATGCCGGACAGTGCCGTCTGCGTCATCAGCGCTTCGCCCAGCGACAGTTCGCTCAGCGCTTGCAGGCCCGTCACTGCCTGCTCGAGATCGAACTGATCGGGGATCAGATCCGGACCGAGGCCGTTCAGGTACGGATCATGGGTGGCGGCGTTGGGCGCGAGCAGACGCACCGTGGGCGCGGCAAAGCAGACCGCCAGCGCGTCCGCCACTTCCAAGATGACCCGCGCCTGATGCTCCGGGCGTTGAAAGCGCTCGCCTGGGCGATACACGTGCCACGAGCCGCGCATCTTGAGGTGCGTATGCAGGACGCGACCATCGTCGAAGCGAACGAGCAGATTTTTGCCCTGCGCGGTGACGGCCTCGACGACGTGGCCCGCGAGTTCGGCTTCGGCAATCGCCTGTACCGATGAGCGCACGCGGACCAAACGTTGGCCCTGGAGCACGCGCCCGAGCGTGTGGGCCGTGCGGTGGAGCGTGTCACCCTCCGGCATTGGCTTCTTCGGCTTCTTCTGACTCCTCCGCTTCCTCGGCCAATTCCGGCTCGATATCCGGTCCGCGGTCGCGCAAACTGAGCAGCAAGCCGCCGCCCGCGGCCACGAAACCGGCCTCGCGGAATGCATGGGCCAAGGCATGTCCGGCGGCGGCTGCGCCGTCGATGATCGCGATCTGGAAGGCGCGTCGAAGCGGCTGGGCGCGTGCCCAGGCGGCCAGCGCATTCGCTAGGGCTCGGTCTCGTTGCAGGTTGGGTTCCGTGCCGAAGCTCGTCAGTGCGCCGCCGCTTTGCAGGTAGCCGACCAGCGCTCCACTGTGGAGCACCACGTAGCTGCCGGCGGTTCGTGCCAAGCGGCCGGCTGCGGCGCTGCCTTCGCGCACGGGCCAGGGTAGGAGCGCGCCGTAGGGGTTGGCCGGATCGACCGAGGACAAGACTTGCGCGCGCGGCGCGTCGTCCTTCGGTATGCGCTGCGCGCGCAGATCTTCATCCGCGCCAGGCAACGCGAATTGCACACCGCCGTGCCCGGCCACGAAGTAGCCACGGCGGATCCGCCCCGCCGACTCCATCACCTTCAGGATCTCGTACACGCTGGAAAAACCGCCCTCGAGTGACTCCGCGTGGGCGACTTCGCGGGTCACCACGCCGTAGCGTTCGAGTAACGCGCGCGCCAGCGCGGCCCGGCGATCAGTGTCGTTCGGGGCGTCTCCCCAGCGCGCGCTGCGCAAGGACCATCGCCCTTCGCTGCCGGGCAGGCGGCCCTGATTCGAGCGGCGGCTAGCGTGAAGCCGTGCGCTCCGGCCATCGCGTTTGCTCGAAGCAGGGCGGAGCAGACTGCGCAGCGCTTCCAGGGAATCGTTGGTGACTTCGCCGGACCAGACCATGTCCCACAGCGTGTTGAGGACGTCATTCGGGAAGCCGCCGGTTTCACGCAGGAGCTCGGCAAAGAACACCGCCCCGCGGCGGGCGAGTGTGCCGCGAATTGCGGCTGCCTGCTCGGTCCCGATGGGCGTGACCGTGCGCGCGAGCAGCGCCTCGTGTTCGGCTAAATACAGCGCGATGCGGCCGTCGTTGCTGCCGATTGGTTCGACGCCGGCCCAGACCACCTCACCGCTGCTGCACAGCGCATCGAGGTCTCTGGGAGTCATGCCGCGCACGCGCGCGGGCAAGATGTCCTTGAGCAGCGCGGAGGCGGGCAGGGGACAGCCCTCGAGCTGGCCGACCGCGTCGAGCAGCGCGGCATCGCCGCGCCGCGGGTGGATGGTGCCTTGATACTCCAGCAAGAACCGGCACAAGACGACCGGTTCGACCGGCTCCACCTCGCGCCTGAGCTGCGCGAGGGAGCGCTGACGCAAGGTGCGCAATACTTCTGCGTCACATAGCTCGTCGCCTTGGCCGCCGGCTAGGAACGCGCCAGACACCAGACGCCCGCTCTGACGCAAGCGCGCGACCACCTCGGCCACGCTTTGCCCCGAGAGCCCGTAGCGAATGCTCAAGGCCGATTCGGGGAAGGGGCCATGATTTCTAGCGTAGCGGCTGACGATCTGACTCACCGCGTCCGGCACGGGCTCCAAGAAGGCGCTGGGCGTGCCCGGGGCGGGCACGATGCCGAGGGCGTCTCGGTAGCGCCCCGCGTCTTCGGCGGCCAAATAACGGGCTTCCCGCTGAATGCGTACCTGGAACACGCGGTGCTCACGCTCCAGTTGGACGAGCCAACGCGCCGCTTCCTCGGCGCTCACGGCCCGTTCGCAGAGCTCGCTCAGCGTCAGATCGCCGAGCGCACGTAGCACGTCACACAGGGCATCCGCGTCTTTCGCAGGGTAGGCGAGCTTCTGTAAGAAGCGCTCGTGTTCGGCGATGATCTCGGGATCGAGCAAGCTGCGCAGCTCGGTCTCACCCAGTAATTCTCGCAGCCGCTCGTGATCGATGGTGAGCGCTTGCGCGCGGCGCTCGGCCAAGGGCGCGTCGCCCTCGTACACGAAGTTGGCGACGAACGAAAATAGCAGCGACGCGGAGAACGGGGAAGGGGCCAGGGTGTCGACCGTGCGCACGCGCACCCGCCGCTTTTCGATGTCGCTCAGGATAGAGACCAAGCCGGGCAAGTCGAACACGTCCCGCAGACACTCACGGTAGGTCTCGAGTACGATCGGAAACGACGGATGCCGCGCGGCGACGGCCAGCAGATCCGCGGCCCGCTTGCGCTGCGCCCAGAGCGGCTGGCGGCGCGTCGGGTGGCGCCGCGGCAGGAGCAACGCGCGGCCCGCGGCCTCGCGAAAACGCGCCGCAAATAGCGAGGTTCCATCGATCGCGCGGCTCACGCGATCTTCGACGTCGGCCGAGCTCGGCAAGAACCACTCGCTCGGCGGAGGCTCGTCCGAGGCCGGAATGCGGAAGATCATGCCGTCGTCCGACCACACGCTGTCGATGTCCCCCACGCGCCGCGCGCGCAGCGTCTCCGTCACGGCGGTCGCCCAGGGCGCGTGCACGCGCGACCCGAACGGCGTCAGGACGCACACGCGATGATCGCCGACTTCGTCCAAGAAACGCTCGATCACGATCACGCGATCGCTCGGCACCTCGCCGACCGCGGTCATTTGCTCGTGCACATACTCGCTCAAGCTGTGCGCGGACGGAGCATCGAGGAAGTAGTGCTCGACGAGCAGCGCCTCGGCCGCGGGCCGCTCGGCTTGTGCGAGGGCGCGCGTCAACGCGCCGACCGCTCTGCCGAATTCGAGCGGGCGGCCCGGGCGATCCCCACGCCAAAACGGCATTTTTCCGGGCTCACCGGCGGCGGGCGAGACCAGCACGCGGTCGTGAGTGATCTGTTCGGCGCGCCAGGAGCTCGCTCCGAGCAAAAACACTTCGCCTTCGCGCAACTCGAAGACCATCTCTTCGTCCAGCTCACCGACGCGCCGTCCGCCCTTGGGCCCTTCTTCACCCGCCAGGAACACTCCGTATAGGCCGCGATCGGGGATCGTGCCCGCGTTGGTGACCGCCAGCCTTAGCGCGAACGAACGAGCGCGTATCGCGCCACTCACGCGGTCCCAGACTAGACGCGGCCGGAGATCCGGAAACTCATCACTCGGGTAGCGGCCCGAGAGCATGTCGAGCACGCCGTCGAAGGCCGAGCGTGGCAGCTCGGAAAACGGCGCGGCTTGGCGCACCGCGCGGTACAGCGTGTCGACGTCGTACGGCTCGACGGCGCACATCGCGACCAGCTGCTGGGCCAGGACATCCAGCGGGTTCCGCGGGTAAAACGTGGCTTCGACGTGGCCTTCCAACATGCTGCGCGTGGCTGCCGCGGTGGCCAGGAGGTCGGCCTTGTGCTTCGGCATCAGCACGCCCTGCGGGGTGCCGCCGACGTGGTGATGCGCGCGCCCGATGCGTTGCAGTCCGGAGGCGATCGACGGTGGCGCTTCGATTTGCACCACGAGATCGACCGCGCCGATATCCAGCCCGAGCTCGAGCGAAGAGGTCGCGACGATCGCAGGCAGCAGGCCGGATTTGAGCCGCTCCTCGATCACCTGCCGCTTTTCGCGCGCGACCGAGCCGTGGTGAGCGAGCGCGAGCTCTTCACCCGCGAGTTCGTTCAAGGCCGAGGCCAGGCGCTCCGCCAAGCGCCGACTGTTGACGAAGATCATCGTCGTGCGGTGCTCGCGGATCAGCGTCACCAGCCGTTCGTGCACGGCGGGCCAGACCGAGCGCGCGCCGGCGGGGCCGCGCGCAGCCGGTCCGCTCACGACGTCGCGCAGGCGCTCCGATTCGTTGGCTTCGGGCTCGGCGATTGGTTCCGGCAGCTCCACGCTCAAGCGGAGCGGCTTCTTTTGCGCGGCGTCGATGATCGTCACCGGGCGTTGCTTTTGCTCGGCGTCGAAGCCTCCGAGCAGCCGCGCGACTTCTTCGAGCGGGCGCTGCGTGGCCGACAGGCCGATGCGCTGCAGCGGCTTGCCCGCGCGCAGAGCCTGTAGTCGTTCGAGCGACAGAAACAAATGTGCGCCGCGCTTGCTCGCGACCAACGAATGAATCTCATCGACGATCAGCGTCTCGACCGATTCCAAGATCTTGCGCGTCTCGGAGGTCAGGAGCAGAAACAAGGACTCTGGGGTCGTGATCAGGATATCGGGTGGAGCGCGGCGCATGCGCGCGCGCTCGACCTGCGGTGTGTCGCCCGTGCGCACGGCCAGGGTGGGCACGCGCACGTCTTTGCCTAGCCGCCGCGCCGCCTCGGAGATGCCCGCGATCGGCGCGCGCAAGTTGCGCTCGATGTCGACCGCGAGCGCCTTCAGGGGCGAGACGTACAGCACCCGGCAGCGAGTCTCTTTGGGCGGCTCGGGCGCGTTCATCAGCTGGTCTACGGCCGACAAGAACGCGGCCAGGGTTTTCCCCGAGCCGGTGGGCGAGAGCAGCAACGTGGACGCGCCGGACATGATCGCCGGCAGGCCGAGCGCCTGCGCGCGCGTGGGCGCGCCGAGCGTGGTCTCAAACCAATCCCGCGCCGGGAGGGAGAGCTCACTCAGGGGATCGGCTGCCACCAGGCGAGTGTACGCGCTAAGGCGAGGGCGCGCTCTTCAAGATCCGATGCACGGCGGCCAGCACGTCTTTGAACAAAAGCGGCTTGCTGAAAAACGCTACGACGTTCTTCGGGCGAGGGACGTCTTGACGATACGTGGCGCTGGTGAAGATGACCGGAATGCTCTGAAAGCGCGGGTCGGCCAGCATTCTCAGACAAAGCTCGCTGCCGTCCATTCTGGGCATCTTGTAATCGGTGATCACGAGCGCCATCGGATTCTCGGCCAAGCGCTCGAGGGCCTCCTGCCCGTCGCCAGCAGTGAACAGTCGGAAGCCTGCTCCGGTCAGAAGTAGCGCCAAAACTTCGAGCGAAGCGTATTCGTCGTCGACGACCAGGACGTTGTGGAAAGCTTCCGTCATTTCGGAAGCGTCAAACGCCTTCCGGCGAACGCGGTTTGTCGTTGTGACGGGCGGCGTAATCGTCGGTGTGCGCCACGACCTCGGCGGCGCTGGCGGCGTCGGGCGCGACTTCTATGCCGCGTCCGGTGAGGAAGAACTCGCGCGCGGTGGTCTCGTGAGCGCTGGCGCGCTGCTTCACGATCGAGATCAGGCGGCGCATGCGCGGCCCAACGGTCATGTATTCGAGCAAGAACAAGTTCTCGACCAAGGCGGAGATGCCTTCGACGCGCATCTCCATCTCCGGGCCGGATGGCTTCATCGTCTCGTCGATCAGAATCGTGGTGATCTCTCTGGCGCGTAGCTCTCCGAGCAGCGCGGTCATGAAGCGAATCGTCCGCGCGGGGTCGATCGCCGCTTGCCGAAAACCGTCCAAACTATCAATCACGACCCGCTTGGCACCGATGCGTTCGACCTCGGAGAGCAAGCGTGCGCCCAGGCCGTCGAGCGCGAACTCGTAAGACGGCTGCCAAACGTGTGAGAATTTGCCGTGCGCGGCGTGTTCACGCAGCCGAAGCCCGACGCGCTCGCTGGCCTGAAGGATGCGATCAGGCGATTCGTAAAAGCCGAACAGCACGCCCGCTTGCCCCAGGTCGGCGCCGGTGTTCAAGAAGTGTAGGCCCAAGGTGGTCTTGCCGCTGCCCGAGAATCCGAGCGCGACCGAGTTCGTACCCCTGAGCATTCCGCCGCGCAGCATGAGGTCGAGCTGGCGAACGCCGGTCTGCAGGCGATCGTCGCTCGCGGGGGCAGGGTTGGTAGAGCCATCGAGCAAGTCTTCGAGCCGTGGATGGACCGAGATGCCATGTTCGCTGATCTCTAGCTCGTGACGACCGAGCAAATGGCGCGTGCCGCGGAATTTCAGGACTTCGATGGTGCGGAACGTGCGGCGTCGAAATTGCTCGAACGCGAGCTCGATCAGGCCGTCGACCATGGTGTGCTCGGGGTCGTTGGCGTCCGCGGCCGTCATGTTCGCGAGCAAAATCGTGGTACAATTGGTCATCGCGCTCAGCATCTGCAGCTCGACCACGAACTCCTTGAGCGCGACGTCGTTTTCGGCGAGGGCTCGCGCCGGAGAGATGCCATCGATCACGAGCAGCGACGCCTTTTCGTCCAAGATCACGCGCCGCACCATGTCCAATAGGCCGCGCAGCTTCTCATCCCGCAGCGCGCGGTACGCTCCCACGTAGGAGAGCCCATGATTGATCACGCTGGCGTCGAAGAAGCTCATCGTGTGCAAATTTTTCAACATCGCCGCGTGCGACTCGGCGAGCAGCGTCATGTACGCGGCGCGGCCGCCCTGGGCGACGTGCTGGAAGCACAGCTGATTGCCGAGCGTGGTCTTGCCGGTGCCGGGGCGCCCCATCACCAGATAGATGGCGCCGCGGACCAAGCCGCCGCGAAGCAGCGTATCGAGGCCGGAAATGCCGGTCTTCGTCCGCTCCACCAACCATGCGTCTTCGTGTTCGGGGGCTGTTCGTGTGGGGTCGGTCATGGGATTCGCGTCACGCCTCGTCGCCAAAGTTTCGCTAAATTATCGATCAACCGAGCAGGGTCGAGCGGTTTACTCTCGTGCATCTGAAAGCCGGCCAGCAGCGCCACGCGGCTGTCTTCCGCGCTGGCATGCCCCGTGAGCGCGAGCGCCGGAATGAAGGCGCCTGCGCGTTCACCCGATGCTCGCAGCTGCCGCATGAACGCGTAGCCGTCTTGCTCGGGCATGCCCACGTCGCAGACGATCACGTCCGGCTGGCGAACACGGATCAGATCTCGAGCAGCCTTCGCGGAGTCAGCCAGGGCCACCTCGGCGCCTTCGCGTCCCAGCAATAACCCGAGCAGCTCGAGCGCGTCGGGATCGTCGTCTACGACTAGGACGTAGGCACCGCACAGTTGTCGAGCCGATTGCGGAGCGTCGTCCGCGGCTGGGGGTGGGCGGCTGCCCGCAGACAAAAGCGGCAGCGAAACGGTGAACGTCGCGCCGCGACCTTCACCGGCGCTCTCGGCTGTGATCGTACCGCGATGGGCTTCCACCAAATAGCGGGCGATCGCCAGACCCAAGCCGAGACCGCTGCCCCTGGCGCGCGCGACCGGGTGTCCCGCTTGCCGAAACCGCTCGAACAAGAGCGGCAAGAACTCGGCCGCGATGCCGCGCCCGTCGTCGGTCACTTGCAGCTGTACGCGCCTACCTTCACGCTGCGTGCGAATCGCGATCTGGCCACCGGGCTCGCAAAATTTGATCGAGTTGTTGAGCAGGTTCGCGATCACCTGCTGCAGACGCACGGCATCGCCAGAGATTTCGTTCGAACCGCCCACGAAGTCGGCGCTCAAACGGAGCTGTTTGGCCAGCGCTGCTGGCATCGAAGCCTCGATCGTCGCTTCGACGACCTTCTTCAGATCGAGCGGGGAAAGGCTGAGCAAGAGCTTGCCGCTGATGATCCGGGATACGTCCAGCAGATCTTCGATCAGGCGCGCCTGTTGCTTGGCGTTGCGCAGGATGGTTTCGACAGCGCGTGCTTGCTCGACGGGGCCGAGCGTGCCGGCTTGAAGCAAGTGTGCCCAGCCGGTGATCGCATTCAGTGGCGTGCGCAGCTCGTGGCTCAGCGTAGCCAGGAACTCGTCCTTGATGCGGTTCGCCTCTTCGGCCTGCACGCGCAGTGCACGCTCGTGCGCCACCTGGCTGGTAAGGCTTCGGGTCTTGCCGTCACTACGCACGCGCCGATGCTAGCCGATTGTCCCCAGCGGCAATCGTAGGAAAGCCGCCTGCGCTGCACGCCAGGCGGCTTTTTTCCATTCGAGCTAGAGCGTCAGCCAGGAAATCTCGTGGCTTTCTGCGACACTAGCCGGCTTTTGTGGCATTTGATCACGGGCCCTCGGCCGCGTGATCAGTCGTAGTACTCGTTACCCAAGTGAGTGATGAGGTCTTCGCCCATCATCCAGCGGAGCGTATTTTTGAGCTTCATCGATTGGATGAAGACATCGTGTTCTGGATACAGGCCCTCGGCGGTCTGCGGCGACTTGAAGTAAAAGCTCAGCCACTCTTGCACGCCACGGAAGCCCGCGCGTTTGCTCAAGTCACCGAAGAGCGCCAAATCCAAAACCAGGGGAGCCGCCAAGATCGAGTCACGGCACAAGAAGTCGATCTTGATTTGCATCGGGTAACCGAGCCAACCGAAGATATCGATGTTGTCCCAACCCTCTTTGGCGTCGCCGCGCGGCGGGTAATATTCGATGCGGACCTTGTGATACAGGTCGCCGTACAACTCTGGGTTGAGCTCGGGCTGGAAGATTGACTCGAGCGCGCCCAGCTTGCTGACTTCCTTCGAGCGGAAGCTGCCCGGTTCGTCCAGCACCTCGCCGTCGCGGTTGCCCAGGATGTTCGTGGAGAACCAGCCCTTCACGCCCAAGCCACGCGCCTTCAAGCCCGGCGCGAGCAGCGTCTTCATGAAGGTCTGCCCGGTCTTGAAGTCCTTGCCGCAGATCGGCGTTTGCGTTTCACGAGCGAGCTCGAGCGCCGCGGGGAAGTCGACCGTCAAGTTCGGAGCACCGTTGGCGAACGGCACGCCCTCCTTCAAACACGCCCAGGCGTACATCATCGAGTTGGCGATGTTCGGGTCGTTGTCGTGCAGGCCCTTTTCGAACGAGGCAATCGACTGGTGCACGGGACCTTGCTCCAGGTACACCTCGGTCGAGCCGCACCACACGCACACGGCTCGCGAACAGCCGTTGTCCTTGATGAAGTTGCGAATGTCGGCGCGCAGCTGCTCGACCATCTCGAACTTGGTGGCGGCGGTCTTGACGTGCGTGCCGTGCAAACGTTTGACGAACTCCGGATAAAAGACGGCCTTCATCGGCTTGATCGCCGAGAGCTCGTCTTTGATCGGATCGAGATCCTTGGCTTCCAACACCTTGGCGTGCAGCGCGGCTTCGTAGGCGCTGTCGGGGAACAGATCCCAGCCGCCGAACACGATGTCTTCCAGCTTGGCGAGCGGCGCAAAGTCCTTGATGCGCGGCACGCGATTGTCGGTGCGCTTGCCGAGACGGATGGTGCCGCTCTGCGTGATCGACCCAATCGGCTTCACGAGGCCCTTGTTCGCCAAGAGGACGCCAGCCATCAAGGTCGTGGACACGGCGCCCATTCCCGGCAAGAGTACGGCGAGTTTGCCCTCGGCTTTTTTGACTTTCTCAGGTCGTTGCATGCGCGGCTCCTAGCAAGGTGCGTGCCCGTGCGCAATGGGCACGGGCCAAGGAATTACGGAAATTGTAGATGAAAACGACGACGGCAGTAATTCTAGTAGCGGGGATCGGGTCGCGACTTCGACCCATCACCGATGATCGACCGAAGGCACTGGTCGATCTCGGTGGAGAGACGATCTTGGGTCGTACGGTACGCCTGCTGGCGAGCTATGGAGTGCGAAAAGTCGTACTCGCTACCGGGTACCGCGAAGATGCAGTGAGGGCGGCGATGCAGGGCGCGCCCGTGGTCGTCGAGTATTGTAAGAACCCCGAATTCGATCGCACTCAAAACTCCGTGTCGCTGGCATTGTGTCGGGACGCGCTCGGTCCCGAAGCTTTCTTCAAGCTGGATGGGGACGTGGTGTTCCAGCGTCAAGTGCTGGAGCGGCTGGACGCATGCTCGGCTGAGCTCGCGGTGGCCGTCGACGCCGGCCGGACGTTGGACGCGGAGGCGATGAAAGTGTCGCTTTCAGCGCCGGGGGCATCGCAGATCAGCGCCTTCGGCAAAGGCATCGCGCTCGCGCGAAGCGCTGGGGAGAGCATTGGAATCGAGCGAATCTCTGGCACCTTCTCACCGATTCTGTTCGCCGCGTTGACCGCCGCGATCGACGCCGGCGAGACCGGTCTCTATTACGAGGACGTGTACTCGCGCTTGATTTCGCAAAAGGCGCTTTTGGCCGAGGCCGTGGCCGTCCGGGACTTGCCCTGGACCGAAGTCGATGACTTCACCGACCTCGAGCGGGCCCGGGAGCTCGTGCGCAGCGGTGCCTGATCTCGGTGTCGTTACCGGGGCGTTACTGCGAACTCTCTGACGCGGCGCGCCGATCCGATAAAAAGCCGACAAAAGCCAACATTTTTGAGAGTTCTGTGCATAAATGCGCAGAATAATTGGAATTTTTACTGGTCTAACCAGTAGGGCGGTGGGTCAACAGGAGTGTCTT
>Ga0247760_1001287_pt1 | contig 23830 bp, 5 predicted proteins | sample UWRJL171409R4_FD_179936 | JGI IMG/M metagenome (GOLD analysis project Ga0247760, IMG submission 179936) | Plant litter microbial communities from Arlington Agricultural Research Station in Wisconsin, United States - UWRJ-L171-409R-4 | ecosystem: Environmental > Terrestrial > Plant litter >... | reverse complement strand
AATAAACCGACCAGTCCTAGGTCGAGTTGAATTTCCTTATCAGTTTTGACTGAATTTCCCATAGTAATTTTTTTTTGGACCACCCTTACAACAAATTGTCCTCCGGACAGGAAAATAAAGTAAGTAAATCTTAAAAATTAAAGCTTATAAACTTTATAAAATAAGATTAATAAAACGTAAGATTTGTTTATAAAGATTGCTCTTCTTAACCTTTATTGTTATTCTTTTTAATCTTTATTTACCTTTTTAAACGGATATATTGGCCTCTGGACAGGTTTCTGTCGCTTTGTTCGTTATACTTATTAAAATAAGCTTAATACCCCACGGTAAAATTGCTAGGAGCGAAAGTGAGGAATGGAGCGCCCTGTAGTGTAGCGAAGGGCCGTCGCGTAATGACGAACGAAGCGACGCCAGCAATTTTACTTTTCTAATTAAGGTCAAATTACGATTATATTATATCTTACTATTAGTGTAACGTTACAATCTACTTATTATTTATCTCTATTTACTTTAATTAAAAGTAGTAAGTAATAAGTGACTTTACTGTTATTATATTAATATAAGCCTCCTTCTCCATTTTAAATAAGAATAGCCTCTTTATACTCTTTATTAAGAAGTTTCTTTTAATTAACTAATAAGAGGTATATTAAGTTAAAAGCACTTCTATTATTAATTACTACTTTTACACTAAACGGCCTCCCTCTTCTATTTATTAAGTTAATACTGACAGAATAATACTTATACTCTTTTAACATTTAAGTTATAGTAATTACTTATCCTTAAGGTTTTATCTAGCCTAACTTTTAAGTACCTCTCTTTTTTCTTAAGGTTTTTATTAATTAACGAATTACTAGTTTCCAGCCTTTTTAAAGGGCTTATAGCCTTTTTAAAGGGCTTATAGCCTTTTTTTAATTCCTTTTAGAAAAACAGGTAACTTTAGTAAACCTAACAGTTAACCTTTCTTAAGTTCTTACGCTTTAACGTCTAATTGACCTTAAACAGTTTAATATTTTAGAAATCTTTGATAAGTTAATAGTATACTTTACAGGACCAAATCGTAGTAATGTCCTCTTACTCTTAAACCTATCTATAATCCGCTTACTTCTACTATTCTCTAGCCTTTCCTTTAAAGTGTACTAAACATATTGTAATTAAGCAGTTATTAAGTGACCCTCCTTACTAACAGGCAGTAACGGTTTAGTTAACTACAGTGACTTTCCACTTATTACTATTACTAAATTATCTTATTAAGGTGTATATAACTTAATAGTATATTACTTCTAGCTTTACTCTTATAATAAAGTTATTACGACCTGCACCCGACACAGGCCTTGAGAGGACTGGCGCGGGTTAAAACAGAACGTATGGCAGGACGCTAACAGGTAAGGGGCGTTCCGAAGACGGCTTGTTAAGCTAGCACTCCTAGATGGGGGTTTAATGTCACTGTAGGTCGTTATTACTATAATGTACAGAGGTGAGTCTGAACAGTAGGATATAAATAAACAATTAAATACTAGTGTGAGGAACCAGAGTCCCTTACGGTAATTGTGGGCATAACCATAGCTATCTATACTAACTAACTAAGAGGTATTTCGTACCTTGCTTATAGCGTTGTAAGTGCTTGTTATGCGAGCACCTTACACTGTGTAAGCGTTCTGCTCGTGAGGTTTCTCCTGCTTACGATACGAGCACTCAGTATGCTGTAAGCAGCACCTTATTGGTCGTAGGGGCTTCGGGTCTTTGCACCCCTGGCCCAGTGCGCCCGGACGGTGTGCACCGTCCTCCACACTGTTCCTTACGCGGGGGATTTGTCGGGCCGCCCCGGCCTAAGTGACGGCCTGCAGGGTCGTCATAAAAGTAATCCTGTCATTATACGTTAGGGAAGTGGTTATAAAGGGCTTTAAGCTTACTATGTTAATTAAAAGTATAGTTATTATACATATAGTTAATTTATAATATATCTTTATAGCTAAGGTAGTCGATATTAACTGCAGGTGTTACAGTTATAAAGTATAAAACGAGAGAAGTAATACTTTATTTCTTTTCCTCCTTTATCTACCTCTGTATTTGTTACTTTTCCTAAACTTCTTCTTAAAACTTAAGTAATAGTAAACTAACTTATTCTTCCACGAAATAATCCTCTTTAATAAGTTAATATTCGAGTTAATTAGTAAAGTGAACTTTATTTTAAAGTTATAACTTAACCTTTACTACTTTATCTTCAGTTATTATAGTAAGGCTCTCGACTTACAGGTCCTCCATTTCGTCTACCAGTTCCTAGTGTTTTTCCTTTAGCTTTTAGACTTTACGTTAATGTTCTTATTTTTTACCTCTTTAAGGGACTTTCAGAGTATTAGTTTAAAGTACACTACCTTTAATATAGGGCAGCTATCTAAGCTGTCCTTCTAGGAAGGTAAAGGTATTAATCTACTTAATATACTTCAAGTATTTAAGAGTTTCTAAGGATATAGTTAAGAAGAACTTTTGTTTTTCTAGCTCAACTCTTTCTAACTGCTCTCTTTTACCTTCTAAGGCTTGCTTTACTGCTTAGGTGGTTTAGAAGGTTAATTCCTCGACTTCCTCTACTATCTTAGTAAGGTCTAAGTTAAAGTCCTTTTTAAACTTCTTTAATTCTTAAGCTTACAGTGTAAGGTTTTTAAAGCTTATAATTACTAACTGGAACATCTTTTCTTAAAGTTAGTCTTTAGCGACCTGTACCTTTAGCTATCCTAAGTTTTTAATTTAAAGTCGTTTATAGTAACTTACACCTTTGTAGCTAACTCTTCTAAGATACCCTTAAGGACTAAGTATATTACGTTTTAAGGTTTTTCTTCTTCTTCTCTTTCGTCTCCTAAATTACATTTATCTATCTAAGTATAGTTTTTTTCGTTACTTACTATCTTAATGTAAACGTCTCTTAAGTTAAACTTAACGTTCTTTCCTCCACTTAAGATTAGTTTCTAATCGACTTACTTTAGTAATAAGTATTATTATATTATATAGCCTTTCTTACTGTAATTAAAGTATTAAACTTAAAATAAGTCTTTAAACTGCTTTTACTACTGTTATCGTTAAGGTTTATTACAGTTAAGTCAGTTCTAACAATTTATTATATTAATGTCTATTAACTTAAGGTAGTAACCTATTACAGTTAACTAGTTCCCCTTCTTAAGTTTACTTAGTTAGTAAGGAGTTCACTCCTTCTAGAAGTTCTTTCAATAGTGGTAATTATAATACTAATTGTCAGCCTTAATAACTATCTTAACTAACTCTTAAAGGTAGTCCAGTCGATCTTTCCGATAAAAGTCTCTAATAATATACTTCTTTAGACCGCTCTAAAACAGTATTACTAAAGCTTCTTAACCAAACTTAATCTTTACTACTTCTAATTTAAAGTATATAAAGAACTCAAGGACTGAGGACGTCTACCTTAAGGCTCTAAAGCGCTGTTCAGCTTACCTTAAGGTGTTTAATTCTTTAAACTTAATCTAAAGTTAGTTAATAAAAACGTTACAGTTATTAAAAAGGGCCTATCTCTTGGGAGCTTCCTTTCGTATTCTATTTATAAAGAGGTTATTAATTATTTTCGTATAAGGTTTATATTACTAAACTGTTACTCTGTCTAACAGTACCCTAATAAACCTAACCTTTCCTTCTTCTTCGAAGAACTACTTATTATAATAAGTAACGTAACTCTAGAGTTAAGATATCTAAGACTTTAACTACGTAAAGTCTCCCTTAAAACGCAACAGGAGGAAGAGCTTCACTTATTTCTTCTGTAAGCCCTCAAGGTCGTTATTTTCTAACTTAACTACATTAAGTCAAATTTAAAGTTTCTCAATAAGACCGATATAGCTCTTAATATCTCTAGGGAAAGCCATATTAAATTCCTTAACTAACCCCTATTAATTAAGGTTCAACTCTTTAAGGCGTACAGCTAACTCGTTAACAGTAAGGAGCTAAAGCTAAATTTACATTTCCTTAAGCTCTTTACCTTTTCTAAAAGTTAACATATTAATAATAAGAGGGAGGTAATATTTAGAAATTTAATAAATAACGTTTAGAACTGTAACGCTAATATCGTATTATAACTTATACCTAATATAAGCTTTAAGAGGACTAACGTAAATTAAGACAGAACGTATAATAAAACGCTAATAGGTAAAGTGCGTTCCGAAGATAACTTATTAAGCTAACACTATTAGATAGGGGGGTTTAATGTTACTGTAAGTTACTGTCACTATAATGTATAGAGGTAAGTTTAAACAGTAAGATATAAATGAAAAATTAAATATTAACGTAAGGAACTAAAGTCCCTTACCGTGGTTATAAACATAATTATAACTATCTTATACTAGCTAACTAAAAGGTACCTTATACTTTAATCACTATGCTTTTACTAGAAGGCAGTAAGCAGAGTGATTACCTTTCGTAGTTACTCTCTTTAATTACTAAGTTTTAGTAAGATTAGAGTAAGTAAGTAACGACTGGTTATAAGGGCTTTAGGTCTTTACACCCCTGGCCCAGTGCGCAGTACTGTGCGTACTGTCTTCCTGCACTGTTCCTTCTGCGGGGGATTTGTTAGGCCGCTCCGGCCTAAGTGACGGCCTGTAGGGTCGTCACACTTTAGTATTAAGAGAAACTGTATATTTATAACTTAAATAAATAAAAGGAGTACGTTTAATAGGTTTATAAGTCTTAACTTAAAAGATATATAACTAAAGTTAAGACATTTGCTTAAGCTTAGTAAACGTACGCCTTCCTTAGAATAAAGAAACTAATTAAGGAAGCGGTTAATAATTACGATATCTGCTATTAAAAGTAGAACTAACGTAATAAGCCTTACGGGCTTCTTAAACCACTTCCCGTATTACAAGTATTATAAAGCTTTATCTTACTTAACTTTATCTTTAAGATCTTAAAGTTTGGAGACCTTAATATAAGAGTTACTTATAATTAAATCCTTATAGTAATTAACAGATTAATAAAGTGGGTTTATTTTTTATTAACTTTAAAGGATATAATAGTAGAGTAACTTATTTATATCTTTAAGAAGGAGGTAATTTTATAACACGTTTAATTAGATAATATTGTTTAAATTAAGATAAACTAATTATGTTGAAATTCTAATAAGGGGTAATGTAAAGAATAAGTGTAAATAGTAAGCTTTTAATAGCGTTTTACTTATAGACAGACAGTTAAATAAAATAAATTAATTAAATACTTATAATATATCTCTAAGCTTATGTTAACTTCAAATAAAATAATTAAGTTAAACTAGCAGTAACAGTATAAATAACTTATAATATAATATTAATTAAGTTAATAAATATATTACTATTCTTTATAAATATATTACTATTCTTTATAAATATATTACTATTCTTTATAAATATATTACTATTCTTTATAAATATATTACTATTCTTTATAAATATATTACTATTCTTTATAAATTACAAAAAGAAGCCTAAATTCCATTAAAGCCCGTTAACCGGCACCCCTTAAGCCATAGTTTACGTAAATTAAATGTAAGAACTGTATAACTACTTATAAGTTAAACTTAAGTTTATATGTAAATAAATGAAGAAATTCGCTAATAAACATTAAACTAAATAACTAATACTTAAAAAAGGACTTTATTATAATAGTAAATAAGTTAAGGGATTAAGTTTTTAAAAGGGGGATTATATTTACCTTTTTTAATAAAACCTACATTTGAAACAGCTTAATAAGAAGCTTAACTTTAAAAGGTACAGACTGTTTTAAATTAAGAAAAAGGTTACTACCTTTAATTACAAACTTAACTTACTTACTAGTATAAAGGTACGGATTAAGGTTTTTCACGTCTCACTTTTAAAACCCACCTTAAAGGGAGTTCCTTTAAAACAGAAGATTAAGATCGATACTGATAAAGATAAGTATAACGTTAAGGAAGTTATAAATTTATAAAAGGGAAAGAATACGTTTAAATATCTTATTAAATAATTAAATTACAGTTATGAAAGTAACTTATAAATATCTATCAAAAATCTTATGTGTCTAATCCTAATTACGGAATTTTACTGAAAGAATCTAGATTAACTAAAACTAATAATAAGAAGAAGAAATAAGATATAATCTGATATCTAAACTACTATACTGAAAAGTAAGATTACTATAAGACTTAAAGCCTGAGAAACGGTAAGAAACTCTTTAGTAAGTACAGAAGAACATTTATTAAAACCTTTAACTAGAGTTATAAAGACCTTAAACTTAATAAAGAGGCTAAGCCTCTAGAGTTAGTAAGCTTTATATAAATTGCATATGCAGTAGTATAGAGAATTAAAACGGTACAGATTAGTAACCTATAGGATAACTTACCCCTTGTAATTAAAGGACTTTCGTTTCGTTACAAGTTTAAGGAAGAAGTTAAAGAATAAAAAGCGAATGGGTGTACCTTAAGGTCTCCTAAACCAGTTATATAACAGTACGTAACAGAAAAGCGTGTTTACGAGAACAAGCGCTGTTAAGAAAAGAAGTTAGCATAAAAAAAATAAAAAAAAGCCACTAAAGGCCCAGGACTGGACTAATTGGAATAAATCAAGCCAGTTCTAAACCTATAGCGGAAGACCTTTGTAGAAGTCGAACTTATAACCTCTCGTAAAGACATATCTTAGCATAACACACCCTAGTATATCATACCGAGAAGCAAAACACGAACGCGCTGCTATTGCACTGAAGAGCCGTCTTATTTATTAAAAGAAAGAAGTTATAAACTAAGTTAAGAAGTCGTCGCAAGCTGCAGCGACCCCTTAGAAAAACCAATCAGGAAGGAGTCTTAGTCTTAAGGAACGGAACCGGTGTGGATTAAGTCTACTACTTCCACTTGCTTTTAAAAGGATTAAACTTCAGCTTTTATAAGAAAACACCTTTATCGCCTTCGCTTTAATAACGTGCTGTTAAGTTTTAATATGCTGTAACTTTATAAAAGAATTACAGTATTTAATAACCGCTTAGTTGTGTAGAGTGTTTAACTCTTTTTTTCTTATCCACTAACCCTTTAATAAACTTGTTAAAGTAACTAAACGCATCATATAAAGAAGGTATATCTACGGATTAACACTTGTTATAACTATTAGATTACATTATAACTTAGTATAGTAAGGACTTAATTTAATAATAAGTGTAAGGAGATATCTGTAAGCTAAAGGTGTTAAGAGATTTTGTAAGATAAATGTAACAATTGTAAAGAGTCATTTCCTATTTTCTCTATTTCTTACACTTCTCGACACGGTTAGAAAACATAATAGAGGTTAAGAAAGGAGAAGACTAACCTAGCGATTCTTTATAAAAAAAGAATGTTAAAGAGGGAGAATGGTGTAATAACCCTATAAGCTGTTACCTAAGCTGGGGCAGCCTAACAGATCTCCTGTAGAAGGAACAGTGTAGGAGGACGGTATGCACTATCCTATACACTGGGCTAAGGGTGTAAAGACCCGAAGCTCTTAGAACCAGTAAGAAAGAGCTTAATAACCTATAGGAACTGTCAAAACTAAGCACCACTCAGTTAACTACTTAGCTATAACTGTGTAATGTACCACTAAGTATAATGGACTAAGCAAGGCATAAGGTATCTTTTAGTTAGTTAATATAAATAAACATTATCATAACTATAATAGACGTAAGGGACTCCTAGTTCCTTATACTAATATTCAATTATTCATTTATATCCTACTGTTCAGATTCACCTCTATGCATTATAATGACAACGACCTACAATGACATTAAACCCCCTGTCTAGTAGTGCTAGCTTAATAAGCTGTCTTCGGAACGCCTTTTAACTGTTAACGTCCTACTATACGTTCTGTCTTAACCTACGCCAGTCCTCTCAAGGCTTATATGGGGTGCAGGTTGTAATATATAAGCACTTTACTTCTTATAAGCATTCTGCTTGCAAGGTTCTTTCTTACTTACAGTGTAAGCACTTAGTATACTATAAGTACCTTTCTATTAGTCGTAAGGGCTTTAGGTCTTAGCACCCCTGGCTTAGTGCACAGTACTGTGCGTACTGTTTTCCTACACTGTTCTTCCTGTAGGGGAACTGTCGGGCTGCGCTAGCCTAAGTGACGCCCTGTAAAGTCGTTACAAATAAGCGTTTATTAAAAACAGAGATTTATATAGAAAAAACTAATTAGTGTTAATAAAAAAGAACCCTACTTAACTTACAGTTCCACTAAAGTAAGAACCTAAGGGGAATAATAAGAAGAGTGAAGAAGACTTTTATAAGACGTAAACTTATAACCTCTTATTAAGGAATTGCCTTTTATATTACTCTGGGAGTGGAATAAAAGATAAGAGCTTAGAACGAACGTGTTACCATTACGCTAAAGAGCTATTTCATTTATTAAAAGAAAGAAGCTATAAATTAAGTTAAAAAGTCGTTACAAGCTATAGCGACCCCCTGGAGAAGGAACCAGCAAGCGTTCTTATTAAAAGACCACTTTAATTAAAAGACTTACTAGACTTAAGAGGAGCAGCTAGTTAAGCCTCTTCCTACTTTTAAAAGTAGAAGATCTCTACTTTATAGTTAAATATAAAAAAGGCTTACACTTTTATCTAACAGCGCTACTTCTCTATTTAGTTTTACTAAGTGGCTACTTTTTAAAGCTCCTAGGTTTTTAACTTTAAGTTTTACATAATAATGTTATACTTCACATTAAAGTAGTGCTTCTTAAAGAGAAGCTGTTAAAGAAAGGTGTCAGTGTAACTAAACATATTATAAGCTGATAAGGCTCCTACCTTTAGGTATTTTAAGTAACTGTTAGATTAGTTAGTAATAAGGTAAAAAAGCGATTTTAAGAAATAGCAGTTATAAAGTAACATTTACAATTTAAAGGTTAAAATAAAGTCAGTAAGGTTATAACGTTAGGAAGTATTGTTATTAATAATACGTTTTTATATATAATTAGCAGATATCCTCACGTTATAAAAGGAAGGAACACCTTTACCTTAATTCTTTATAGAAAAAGAATGTTAAATAATGACACAGGGCGTTTGTTTAAGTCAACCTTGTCGTTCTTTTTAGGCCTTGTGTGTAGTATTACTGTAGCCGTTTATGTATATAGCGATGCGTTCTCTAGCGCGTGCTACCATCAAAAAGGAGCCGCGCCGCGCGGTTCTTTGAACCGTGCTTCTTTTAATAACCAATCGATTTGACGATTTTTCACCACGAAGACCTCCCATTGAAAGCCCAGTGACATTCTGGCCCTTCGATCGAAGGAAGATGACCTGATCCACGGTCGCGTTTCCTTTATTGTTCTATGCTAGGCTCCGTTCTATGCTAACTATCGTTACATATTAAGTTTTGTTCTATACTAGGTACGTATCTGTTTTTCTACGTTAGTTGCATTTGTGTCCCTCCGATCAGAGGACTAGTAGTCTGGGAGTTGGCCTTTCAGGCTGACAACAACGTTCTGTGGGTGTGGTTCTCTTTATGGTTTCTTCCCTGTTGCGCTATCGTACCAGTTCAATAAGAGGAATTGTGTAATGATTTTAGAGGCTGTCACTTAGGCTAGCACAGCCTAACGTATCTCCTGTAGAAAGAAAAGTGTAGAAAACAGTACGCGTAGTACTAATGCACTAAGCTAGGGGTGTAAAGACTAGAAGCCTTTATAACTAGTTAGCGGTTACTTAATCATAATAAGTTTACTTACTTATTAAGCACCCTTAAAGTTATTAAGTAAAAGGTGCTTAATAATAAAGTGCTTAGTCCCTTATTAAGTAAACTCTTATTAAGTAAAGTACGAAGTACCTTTTAAATAACTAGTATAAATAGATATCATTATAATTATAATAGCTGTAAGGGACTCTTAGTTTCTTATACTAGTATTTAATTGTTCATTTATATCTTACTGTTCAGACTTACCTTTATACGTTATAGTGATAACGACTTACAGTGACATTAAACCTCCTATCTAGGAGTGTTAGCTTAATAAGCTGTCTTCGGAACGCCTCTTAGTCTTTAGCGTCCTGCTATACGTTCTGTCTTAATCTATACCAGTCCTCTTAAGGCCTGTGTCAGGTGCAGGTTATAATAATATTCTTATTAATCCAGCCTTTTAAAGTTATTATAAAAAACTACTCTTTATATAGCCTTATATCCTTAGGGTATTACTGTTATCAAACGCTTTTCCCCTTAAAGATTACTAATAGAAGGAAGAACTAGCTAGTAGCTGAGATATACTTAATAAAGAGGTCTAGGTATACTTACTAGCCTTTTTCTTCTTAAAGCTTTATACTTAGCAGTCTTAATCACTAGGCTATTAGTTTTTTAGCCCTCTATAATACTAGCTTTATCCTTATTATATTAATTCTTTAGTGGAATAGCTTAGATCTCTAGTACTTTAAACAGATTAAATTACAGTCGAATTTTATCTTCTGCAATGCAGTTAATACGTGTAGGATCTACAAATTAGCTTATTAAGTCTTAAGAAAAGGATGTCTATTTAGAAAGCTAGCCATCTAACAGATACTAAATAGCTTAGGGTCACCACGTTAGTTTAGGACTTGGCCTGCCAGACCCCTAATCTGTACGTGAGTAAGAAGACACCCTGCAGCTTGTTAGATTTAGATCCAGTTAGCCAGATGGTTTTTTAAGCGATAAAGAGCCTTTGGTAGTCTTAAAGGGTAATAGAACGAGGAAGGGCGCTATGGAGACGGCGGTAAAGAGTGGTAGGGGGGATGACCCATTTCTTAGCGACTGATTGGAGTTTTCGGGTTTGCTGGGCCTCATCGTAGGCCTTGCGGAGGTGTTCTTTGGTGTAGGAGATGGCCATTTCAAAGATTAAAAGGCTGCAAGAAGAAGGAAAAGAATTGAAAAGAAACTGATCGAGTGGTGGCTGTTTTATATTGGGGCTAGGTAGGGCATCACCCTGGTTCAGCTTGTTCCGCTTCAGGGGGTGTTCCGTTGGGGGGTGCACAAACTTAGACATTAGAACGCCATCAATCCGCAATCTCAGATTATCTCAGGGAATAAACGCATTCTATGGCGCATTCTGGGTTGAAGGTGCTCCGAGGGGGAAGGTGAGAGTCGATTTATCGAGTCGGAGGGGGAAGGGAGAAAGCAACAAGGTCTGAGGAAGGCGCTACGCCTTCTCGCATAAAGGGGCTTATCCCACCTGCAGACGGTGTCACACGCTCGTAAGAAAGACTACACTAGATATATATCCACGTCTTCCGCCTTCTTACTCTTCCAGTCCAACGTCTTCTTCCAACACATGACGTGCCCAACGCGCCGATAATGTGACTCGGAGCCCTCGACCTGCGTGACCAAGAGGAACTGCGTCGCATGTTTGCCTCTCTGACCCCAATCCCGCACTGCCATCAGAAGCAGATCTACGACTGACATATCGGGGCACCGGGCTGGGCATGAGTCGAATCTGATGTTGAACGCATAGTCCTTGGTGTTGTACGAAGTCCCATCATCATTCTGCCGGATAATCTCCATCCCCTTAAGCGGGGCCTTTTCCAAACTTCCCCTGACATGGAGAGCACACTGCCCGGGATTCTCCTCCAGTTTCTTGGGTTCGTAGCCAAGCACTTCGGCGCGGGCATGCGTGGGCGGGTAGAGGTAGTAGACAGGATGCGGACAAGCTGCCCAGGACCACGACGGTGCAACACACGGAACAACCGGGTCCGGGCCCTCGACTTTCCGCCGCTCGTGTACCGCCCAACACAACGCTTGTGCCAAACTCGACTTCCACATGCCAGACAGGTATATCTCCTGCGGAAACCGCTGGGACACGACATCCACCAGCCCTTGCAGGGCAATAAGCCGGTCCGACTCTCGCCCCAGATCCATGGAGGAATACTCGCGTGTCAACCTCGCCCAGTCCGGCCAGATGTCCGCCGGCGAGGACATCGCAGCCAGCCATCTCCCCGGCTCCATGTACGGCTGGTTCTGGTCCATGCTGGCCGAGATGGGATCCTCGGGGTAGAACTCGGATGCCCGCTGGTGCTCGCACTCCCACCACAGCGCCTTGCGCCCCCAGTGCAGGATCCTCGCGGAGAGGGCGCGCTCCTGCAGCACCCAGGCGCGCTTGTACATGGAGGCTTCCCGCACGTCGCCACGCCAGTGCGGGAGGCCAGGGCCGACTCGGGCAAGCCTGCCTCGTTGTGAAATCCACGGCAGTAACGCGCAGCTGTCGTCGGCAAAGATACCGTCGGTTCGAGGCTGGAGAAACCCCTGGCTGGTATTGTCGGCTGCTGCGGCGGCGATGGTGCAATATGAGTTGCCGTAGTACGCCGCCATCTTGATCCCTTCGCTCCTGAAATCGCCTGGGTTGTCGGCGGTTGCTTGGACGATGCAGACGGCGTCGATCCAGATGTAAGGTATGCCGATTGCTCTTGTGACGTCGACGGCGTCTCGAATGGTATTGGGTAGGTCGGCGAGGTCGATGCGCGCTGTTCGGCTGGTGAGGTTGTGCGCCGTCGTCATGGCAGAGGCGTTGCCTTCGCCCCAGCGGTAGCTCAGGGTGAGGTATGTTGCTCTTTCTCCGGGCTGTGAGACATGAAGCCGTGGCTGGTGGTTGTCGCCGAGGCCTACGTCGATAACTCTGGTTGGTAAAAGGGGGGGTTCTGTCTTCTTGGCTGACACCGACGCTGCTATGCTCTTTCTGTGCTCTTTGTGTTGCAGGCCTCCGCATCTACAGGGGTGGCCCGCGTCGCATTGCTCGAGCCAGGGTCGGATGACTTGTGCTGCGACCTGGTAGAGCTCTTTGTCTCGATCATTTGAGAAGTCTGCTATCCGGTTAAGATGGTGAGTCGAAGTGGTAGGGGACGGATTACGTACTTGTAATTGGTCTCATCTGTCCGTCTCGGACTTGGATAATGCATTGACTAGCATCGCTTGAGATGACTTCCTGCCACCCAAGACGAAGATCTCCCCATCCGCATTCAGGAGGAGCGACTAGTTCCATGCTGCCAGTCTCTGATATGGCGATCCTGAACTGGCCGTTAACGCCAGGAAAGTATCCGTTGACGGAAAACCGGCTGAGGAGACCGATGAGATAGGCGCAGATCTTGCATCCTTCCCCGCTTGTTGCCTCCTGTAACTCTCCGATGCCGTGGTGGACGATTTCCCTATAGCGCTTTCCTTGCTCATCCTGACGGCACGACCAAGTGGCAGCTTTGGTCCTAGCTAGACTGAATCCTTGGTAGTTGCTGAAGTCGCGGGAGAGAAGGAACTCCGAGCTGATAAGTTGACAATTTTTGCATAGGCGTGTTGAGGCGTCCATGGTGTTGTAGTACAGGGAGCAGACGACTTGCTTTCGGGTTGATGTATTGAACTTGTGCGCAAGACAAAATCGCGCTCTTGCGATGGTGGGAAGAAGATAGAGTGGCTAGGTAGGTAATTAATGCCCAAACTAATTAGGTAGCTGCCCGACGGGATCCCCACCTGATAGCCCCTCTCAGCCTATGAACTTCCGTAGCGGTCACATCGCACAAGCTGGTCCTCAAAACGAGTACACACCCATCTTTCACCCGTGTACAATACTAGAGAGACTTTGGGCAAGGCAGCAACCGGGGATAAAGTGACCCGTTTACTAGCTATATTCTAGGCTGGTACATTTCGTGCGACAGTACACTTGGAGCTAGCATGCTCGGGACAGCACAAATCTGGAGCTGGTACAACTCGAGGACAGAACAGATACATAACAGACACATTGGAAAGAGGGGATTTCAGCTTGGCTACCCACACCCTTTTTCAGGGACCCTGTCAATCTGACACCCCCCCCCCCCCCAGATTCAAGCCTGTGGGTGGAATCTGTGCTCTTTGCTTTCAGGCCATCTTTGGCATCCAGACCTCCTTTCGCTTCCAAACCTTCGATCTATCGTACAGCCTTTCGGTGGCTATGTGGGCAGTAGGTCCCTCAATCTTTGTAAGCCGTAGTCATGGATTCTCAGGGGTACTCAGCTCTGGCTTTTCTGAAGCCTTTCGACTTTCTTCCAAAGTTTTGGATCTAGAAGAGCTTCCTTCACTTTCATTCAGATGTGTTCCCTCTCCTAAAAGTCTTCAGGAGCTTTTTCAGGGAAGACATAATAGCATCTGACAGACGGTGGAACAGGCCGCATGCAGAACATATGCACTCTACCCGTTTGGCAGCACGGCCACTTGGGGAGTTATCCCATTTGCGCTTCCGGCCAGTATTGCGCTCCCCCTCGTCGCCACCGGACTCAACGTCGTCATCAAAAGCGTCCTCTTGATGTGCGGCCTCTTTTCCTACAAAGGAAGGGCCAAATGCACCTCTCGTAAGTACTGATTCCTTACGGGCTTGCCTAACCTCCTCACGAAAGTCGTTGGCCACTTCTCGGTAGCTTGGAGTTAACTGTGATACTTTTAATAATTTGTAAGATGTAACCCACAGGGGCCAAGAATTAACTTCACTGCATCCAGGAAATCAGAAAGCCACGCTTCTGTAGTCAGGGCCTCAGCGACCCCTTTTCGTTAGGCAGCTGAAATGGCATGTTCCCAGGATTCGGACCATTTGACTAGGTCCCTTGGTGCCCGTTGGAGTGGCGTTATGGCTCGTTGGTAAGCCTCTTAAGCACGGCGAACAGCTTCGTTGTCACTGATACCGGCTTGTTGTTTCAGGGCCGTATATCATTGGGTAATTGGCTGGATTGGATCGCAGGCGGTGAGTTAATGGTGTGAGCTAGTGGTTTTCAGAATCCACTGCTTTAGCTCTGCAGTCTTTTCAACCTGCTGGGCGTATTCTTTCTGGTTGGCTTGATAGATCGTCCAATCCATCTGGTAGGTGCGGAGGCCATCAGCCGTCAGATCAGCAGTGGTGATCGGTAGGTTCAATTGTTGATTGGCTGGGCCAGGCTCGCCGTCGCCAGCCACAGACTCCGTACTGTTGCTGGCTGTACTGTTGCTGGCTGTACTGCCCCTGGCTGCAATAGTAGATTGGCTGGGGTCCTTATGCTTGTGATACACAGGGTTCGGAGCCGTGGGTTTATCGAGGAAAGGAGTCACTCCCTGGACTTCATTCCAGATGCCTCCGGCTGCGGCCTGGGCTTGGAACTGCAGGTTCCACGACTCCCAGTCGTCAGAGCTGGCCAGAAAACCAGTCTTATCGTTATTATTAGTGTTCATCTTGTTGGTCTTGTGGATTGGAATTGAATCCAAGAGTACAAGTTGAATGTGCTTCTTGTTGTTGTTGTTGGGGTTGGCTGACTAATCGGTGCGCAAGCGGTGCGATTGATCGACTGGCGCGGTGAGGGAATGAGACTCTTAATTGTCAGAAACACTGCACACTGGATTTGGTGGAATTGATGGGGTTGCAATTGCTTGATTGTATTGCGTCTGCTCCCTGGCTTTCTGGTGAAGCCAGAGAGCCTTTATTATGAGTAAGCATCCGTGGACTATAATCAATGGCTTTTTGCACTATGTCCCCACAACACTCACAATTGCCAATTTTTCCCCTTATCCTTTAACCGTAGCAGGAAATATGGTATCCATCACACAGCAACCTTGCTACCCCTCTGACGAGTATGCCCAGGTAGTCTAGGCAGCACACTTATTATCATATCTGAACCTATATACCTACTACAGAGCGGCTGAGTAATTACAGCCTGATTACATACTAGACGTTTTATCCAAGGACCATGACAAGACGCTAAATCTTCTAACTTTTAGTACTGGTGATAAGCCCATCTGTAAAAAGTTTTTAAACTATGTTACTAAGCTGCTTGCTTATATAAAGAGCAGTAGATATATCATGGCCACGCCACTTAGGGAGAGAGAGAACTTAGTAAAGATTAACGTTACTAGCAACAGCCTGTTTAGCATTTAAGATGGCAAGTGGCTTACCTTTCTATCAGTTTCTAACTATACACAGTATATAAGGTACGGTGATATTAACAGACTGTAATATATAATGTGGGTTAACGAGACTGGTTAATAAAAGAGTTTATAAAACTCCTAAATAGTATTACACTTATACTGTTAGCTATAACACAGCCTATTGGTAAGCCTCACCTGCTGCCTAACTGTTATAAAGACCACTATATATTTATTGCAGATATAACATAGGAGCTTATAGGGCAGGTGTTTAAATAAGCTTTTTAGTTTCGGTAGTAATAACTGCAATTAGATTTAGGATTATTACACTTGCCACTGTCACTTAAAACGGCTGTAATAAAGCTAAAAGAGATAGCCCCCTTAGTAAACTTAACTAAGGCTATAAGGTTCTGCTACCTGATGGTGAGATCTGCTATTAATCTACAGACTGTAGCTTGTATTGCTTAGCTTCTCCCAAGCTTCTAGGCAGTCACCTGTATTAAGGTCTTCACACCAGGTCCCATATAGCTTAACCATCTCTAATAGACATTAAAGCTTGCAAAGGTATAGAAGTGGCTAGACCTATCATTGTTTAACCAACTTCCTATACCTCTATTTTACAGAGAATACTAATTCTGCAAAAACTACATATATATTTTCCCAATCCACTGTAACGCCCAGTTACTGCTAAGGTATAAGGCTAAGCCCTTTTTAACACCAACACCGCCCTATCTTAGCAGTAGCAAAAAGGCCTGCTTTCTTTATTACTTCCTAATATCACTACTGGTATTTCAGCTAAAAGTACACAGCTATTATAGGAGTTTCCACCCACCTTAGACTTACTGTTAGCGGCTCTCAGCTTTAGAAACTCTCAATGTTTAAAAGTGCTTACACTATGGCTTGGCTTTAGCAAGGTAAGGAGTAAGATAAGTTTAATACTGTAGGGGAAAGCCAGGAGCTAGAGGCAGCCCACGTTAGGAAGTGCTCACCCTACAGCAGCAGTTCCACAAACTATAAATCCATAATAAGCAGTTCTTACCATATCTTACCGTATTACCAGAATACTTAAAAGAAAATCTTAAGATCTACTAACTAAACCTACTAGAGCCTGCCTACTACCCACTAAATAAAGTAAAGTTATTAATTATAGAAGTAAATCTATATACAGCACTGCATCTTAGATCTCAGTCTGTTATTTGATACTGTTTAATTACCATTCACTTACTACATCATTTTTATACAAACAACCACCCCATATCGCCCTTCAATTCACTTACCCCGGCCCTACACTGCTAAGCATATTTCTCACTATTTGATTAAAGCACACATCCCCTTCCTACTCTTTTTATATATAAACTAACCACTAAAATCGTCTTTTAGTTTATAAAGGTATTATATACAATATAAACGTTTAACTTAAAGGGCATGAGAATAATAGATTGTCCTAGCATATTGAAACTTAAAACATCTACTACATGTCCTGAAAAGTCAGCAGAACGGCCACTTATAAACAATTACCTTGAAATATCAGATATGTAAAAGTATATAACAGTTTAAGCAAGCAGATATCTAAAATCATATGACAATTTAAACAAATCGAAGATATAGTAAGAGAAGGTATAATTGTTAAGGGCAGTAAAGGTATTAGCTTATAAAGCATATTAAGAGTTAACGGAATCTTTAAGCATATTAAATGCAATAGAGGAGCTACAGTTAAGGAACCTAAAGCTTAAATAATAAGCTCAGCCTTAGACTAAGTGGTACTATTATTAAAGTCTCCTTAGAGTAGAGTTTACCTTACTTCTATTAGCAGCTCCTCCGCCATTACCAAGCTGTAACCTATTTTAAAGGACCTTATTATAATCGTAGTATAATAGTAATCTAAGGCTGATACTAACCATAAATCAGCCTGGAAACATATAAACGGACATATTAGTGCGTTGCTATCTTAAAGTGAAATATACAGCCTTTAATACAGGTGTAGCGCCCTTACTTTTTACAATACCTATATATACCTGGGGGTAAGGTTTTAATTAAAGGGCTTATTCTACCCTTCCTTAATCCTATACTGCCCTTAACACCTATTTTTACAGCCTTAAACTCACTAAGCTCTAGTTTAAATACTGGTGTTCCCCAAGGCATAAAGACAGGTGTCTTACCATTTACTAAAGCTAAGGTGATATATAATAAATATCTCACTTAAGGGACTTACATTTTAAATTATTACAACGCCCACTTACACTAGCATTAGAATTACCAGTTTACATAAGTTAGGAGTTGATAACTTTATATCTACTCTACCTATACCCCTTTAGTCACAATATAAATAGAAGGAAGCATTACTAAAGGTGATTAAGTTTCCTACTTTATATAATTACCCTATTATACATTAATAATATATATACCCAGCTTATAACTATACAGCTAACCACCTTTCCACACCACTCTTTAATCCGCTTTCCCCAACCCCACATTAAAAATTCTCACTTTCTAACTTATTAAAGACATATTTAAGATTTGTTATAAAAATTAAAGCACACCTTACCTTCTACTTGTTCTTATATATAGACTGATAACTAACTATCCCCTAAATTATAAAGACATTATATATAATATAAGCATTTACCCAGCTGACGATTCTATTAACCAGCTCTTAACATCCCTTATAAGTGTTAAAGGTGGGAGCTGCCAGAATAGGACTTCTCGTTTACCCACTACTCCTATGTAACTAATCTACACAGTTTATTACAGTTAAGTATACTAGAGTAGGTAAGTTACTCTTCAGTATAGCTATGTCCTCCTACCATAGCTAAATAAAGCAGAGTACGAAAAATACCCAGATAAGTTTAAGTAGAAGGAGTATAAACAGGGCTTGCTATTATACTAGAACTATATATATAGTATTAAATGTATCTTTATAAGGGTGTGCAGCCTGTAAGTAAAGGATGACATTATATAGCTACAGGAGGGTGCTTTAATTAAATAATATTAATTTCTAACTACTGAGAACTCTATACTAGGTACCTTATAATGTGGTTACGTATCCTGAAACTACCAGTTGAATCTTTTAGAACCTTAAAAGGTTCCAGAGGATTTAACTCACTCCAGAGCCCCTTATGGCTCCTGTGACGACCTTGCAGGCCGACACCTGGGCCGGCGCGGCCCGATAAATCCTCTGCAGAAGAAACAGTATAGGAAGGCAGTGCACACAGTGCTGTGCACTGGGCCAGGGGTACAAAGACCCAACGCCCTTACGACCAATCAAGAAGTGCTCTGTCGCTGTAGATGCTCTGTTATAGAGTAAGGGAGCAGATAGAGTAGCTGCTCTAGTTGCTCTATTACTAAGCCAGGGAGCAGACAGAGTAAGGTATAAAGTACTCCTTAGTTAGTTAATATAGATAGACATTATTATAGCCCTAATAACTGTAAGGGACTTTTAGTTCCTTATATTAGTATTTAATTATTTATTTATATCTTACTATTTAAACTCACCTTTATATATTATAGTAATAATAACTTACAGTAATATTAAACCCTTATCTAAGAGTTTTAGCTTAATAAGCCATCTTTAAAACACCTACCTAATCTTTAAAGTCTTACTATACGTTTTATCTTAACCTGTGCCAGTTCTTTTAAGACTTATATTAAGTGTAGGTTATAATACGATATTAACGTTACAGTTTTAAACGCTATTTATTAAACTCCTAGACACAGTTTTCCTTCCCTTACTATATCTATACCAGCTCCTCCTACTAGCTCCTTATTAGGTTTTCACAACCTTCACCCGGCCAGTGTGGCTGGAACAATGTGGCTGGATCCACGCAGCCGCTCCGCGGCTGCGTCCGTGGATCCGCGCACCCACGAAGCCACTAGCTTCGTGGATCTGCACAGCCAAGAACGCCAGACTCCACTGCCAACCTTGTATTCAGTTAGCCAACCTCGCTTCGCAGAAGCGAGTGTGGCTAATGCACTTCGTGCACTGGCCACCCTCACGGCTATAATACTACGGCTTCCGCTCTCGAAGATAGAAATAATGAATTACCTTCAACACACACTGTTTTCCAATGCCTTGACCCCTTTTGCATCTTAACACTCATTTATGGGAAATAATAACTAAGTTAGTAACGATGACATCTTGTTACCTAATACAGCTGCCATAGGAGCTAACATAGAGGATAAAGGAGAGCTTTCTCACAAGGAATTATTAAAAGCCTTCAAGTCTTATAGCAGAATTATAATAATAATAATTAAGAAGGCTTTAACTATCTAATAACACTCTGTAAAACTTAAGGCCAGCTAGCCACATAAGTTTACTAGTAAAAGTGTTAGCTTATTTACTTAACTTACTTATATAAAACGTAACTTCCAGCTTTAAGTAATCACTACAGTGGATTAAAAGGTTCTATATATTGTAAGCTAGCTTAAGGGAGACCCTGATTTATAGTTCTTAGCTATTACTAAGGATTACTTAAACTTAATATTAACAGAATAAAGAACTATTATTACTAAAATCTTTAATATAGATAAAGGATAGGTTAAGATTAAGATTATTAAGATGTATAGAGTCTGGGATAGGTAAAAGTAAGCTAAGGACCGCTTAGAAAAGCTAGTATAACTGTCTTTAATAACTACGTACCTATTAGCCTTTAACTGTAACTAATATTAAGTTAATTAAGATAAGTCCACCTTAAAGTATTAGTTTTATAAAGGGCTGAAGGATAACATTAAGGATAAGCTTTATAAAAAGGATTAATATATAGTTAACTTTAATCAGTACATTATTAAAGCTATTATTATTAATAATTAACTGTTTAAACAGTAATTGGAGAAAAAGAGCTAGTACTAGCGTTGTGCTCCCCTTATAATTAATAAGAAGAACATACTAAAGCTCTTCTAAGCTAATTACTAGTATTAAAACACTACTTATCACATTTACCCCAGCCTAATAGATATTAGGGTAATAAACTGCTAGAATTAGCTTAACTGTGAAAAGCCTTAATAAAAGCAGTAATAGAAGCTACTTAAAGATATATCTTAAGTTTAATACTTTAACTGGAATAAAAAGAGCTATATAGCATAGTAATACCCCTAGTTAAGGAGAGTTAATTAGAAACCAGGCTCAGATGGAGTAAAATATATTAGATTTAATTTTAAAGACGTCTACGTCCAGATAACAGGTAATAAGGAAGATTATTCCTAAATAGACAAATGTAATATAAGAGATAAGGAGAGTAAGAAGAAGAGGAAGAACTTTAGTTCCTTTAAGACGTAAAGTATTTAAATCCTAAAGGAAATAAGTCAGTTATAAAAGGTAAAGGTTGTTATAAACTAAATTTAAAGTGGAAATTTAAGAAGATTAAAGGTACATGGTTATTAAAGATTAACTTTAAGAAGAAAGCTTTAAATGGCAGTAACAGATTTTAAAAACTTTACCTTATAAGCCTAAAGGTTAAGGAAGTTTAGGAAGGACCTAGACTTAAACCTTATTAGGATAGTAAAGGGAGTTGAAAAACTGGCACTCCAGGTTATAAAAAAAATAAAAAAAGCCCTAAAAGACGAGAAAAAACAAAATAAACAAATTAAATTAGAAAAACAGAAACTGTTCTCTAACATAGCTTTAAAAGCACTTAAGCTTTTTAAACACACTAAATAAATCGTTACTCTCACTAGCCTAAAGGAAGGATAGCTTAACTGGCTACTTTATATCTAAAAGGGTAGTATTCCCTGGACTGGAACTATTAAGGTTCTACATTATAACGAGAAAAAGGTATAATAACAGAGGGTTTAAAAACTGAAGAACACTTATTAGGAATTAATAAATAAAATAAAAGACTTATAAACAAAAATAATTATTAAAATTGCTAGCGTCGCTTCGTTCGTCATTACGCGACAGCCCTTCGGTACATTACAGGGCGCTCCATTCCTCACATTCGCTCGTAGAAATTATGGTATGGGGTATTAAGCTTATTTTCATAAGTATAGCGAACAAAGCGACGGAAACCTGTCTAGAAGCCAATATATCCGTTTAAAAAGGTGAAATACATATTAAAAGGAATAATAATTAATGTTAAGAAAAGTTATCTTTATAAACACATTTTAGTTTTTATTAATCTTATTTTATAAAGTTTATAAGCTTTAATTTTTAAGATTTACATACTTTATTTTATAAGGTTTACAAGATTTATTCTATAGAGTTTACAGTTTTTTTTTCACCTTCACAAATGCAATTCAAACTGGGAACCTCTTTAATTTATATTACGCTATTTACCACTATACTATTTCTATTTCTATCTGTGAAAAACAAAAGGTTTTTTTTAACTTAACTAGGTAAATTAGAGTAATAATTTAATAATTTTTAATTATAAGCTTATATAATCCAATGATACGTTTTAATATGCATCACATGATGTAGAATCCGATTTTCACATTATTCTCAGGGTTAGGGTTAATTAAAGGGAGATATTCGGGTTTAAAGTGAAAAAACCATGACTTTCACAGTTATTATTTTAGTTTATAATATGAAATAAGGTAGTATTATATGTAGATTTTAACTTCAATTCTTAATCTAAAGCCTGATTTGGAATAGCTATTAAAACCAGAGAGATATTTAAGCTTATACTAGTATTATTATTATTATTTAGGTTTAAACAGTAATATCTTTGTTATTATAAGTCGTATAGTAAAAAGAGTTCCAGCCCTGTGTTCTACGTAATACACTGTATAGGAAACGTAATTATTACTCCTTATTATGCTACTTATTGACAGGTTATTATTATAATAACTATTATTATCTAACTTTAAACATTAATATCTTTCGTAATTTAAGCAGTATGGTAAAACTGATTCCAGTTCTAGATTCTATGTAATAAGCCATACAATAAACGTTAGTAGTAGAACTTATTATATTACTTAATAACCGATTATTATTTAAATAATTATTATTATTAGACTTTAAATAGTAATATCTTTCTTATTATAAATTTTATAGTAAAACGAATTCCAGTTCTGAATTCTAGGTAAAGATTTACATATAAAACCACCTTCTTTGATTAGATTTAACCTTGGTTTTATTTCCAAATACCCATTTGTTTAATTTTTTCAAAGGCTAATAACTCCTGAACCATAACCCTAACCCTGAATCTGACTTCAGATTTGGACTCCTGGTCACGTGACGTATCTGAAACCATATCATATCACGTGATTTGGAGCCCGAGTAGGGGCCCGAGCGGAGGGGCCCGAGCAGACCTACTTTTGATAATGAACCGACTAGTCCTAGGTGGAGTTGAATTTCCTTATCAGTTTTGACTGAATTTCCCATAGTAATTTTTTTTGGACCACCCTTACAACAAATTGTCCTCCGGACAGGAAGATATATTTAATAAAAGAAGTTTAAGTATAAGATATAGGCGTTTAACCTTAATTAACTGCTTTTAAGCTATATTAATAATATACCCATTAGCTCCCTAACCCTTTATTAGGCTAGCCTTATCTATATTATACTAATATTACAAAGGTATTACCATTACAGCTGGAATTTAAAGGTAATTAAATTAAGACTATATTACAGCTACGTTACGTAACAATGTGACGACCCTGCAGGCCGTCACTTGGGCCGGGGCGGCCTGACGAATCCCCCGCAGAAGGAACAGTGCAGAGAGGCAGTACGCACGGTACTGCGCACTGGGCCAGGGGTGCAAAGACCCGAAGCCCCTACGACCAGTCGTTGGGTGATCACTCTGATCTCGCTAAGAGCACGGTGATCACAGTGATCAGAGGCATTCTGATCACTATGATCACTCCTCGTGTTAAGTGAGCACAGTGATTAAGGTACGAAGTACCTCTTAGCTAGTTAGTATAAGATAGCCATGGTTGTGCCTATAACTACTGTGAGGGACTCTGGTTCCTCACGCTAGTATTCAATTGTTCATTTGTGTCCTACTGTTCAGACTCACCTCTGTGCATTATAGTGACAACGACCTACAGTGACATTGAACCCCCTGTCTA
>Ga0247760_1001286_pt1 | contig 23853 bp, 15 predicted proteins | sample UWRJL171409R4_FD_179936 | JGI IMG/M metagenome (GOLD analysis project Ga0247760, IMG submission 179936) | Plant litter microbial communities from Arlington Agricultural Research Station in Wisconsin, United States - UWRJ-L171-409R-4 | ecosystem: Environmental > Terrestrial > Plant litter >... | reverse complement strand
TTTTTTTAGAAAGAAAACAAGGGAACAAGAAAAGCAGAAGAGAGATTAAGCTGTGGGAAAGAATCTTACTTGACATGAGTTTCATTGTGTGTCACGCTGAAATTAGTGACCGTAGCACTGGTAGCGCTATGCTGGCGGGCTTGGAGCTGATGATCAGCCTGGATGGGAGAAGCCCAGGCAGAGGAAAAGAGCCCAACAGCGGCCACGACAACGTGTGTAAGCTGCATGTTTGGCAAGGATGTGGTTGAGTGATTGGATAAACCGTTGCGTGTTTGAAGAATTGAATTCAATGGAGCTTGAGATCTGTCTTGATAACAAGCGAAGGCATCATAATTCGGAGGTGAGAAAACGCTCCTTCTTATAGCTGTTTTGCTGACGTTCAAAAAAGGGGGTGGTCTACAACATGCAATTGTGCCGCACACACACGTGAGGCGAGCAAAGGCGCAAACACCTCGCATGAACACGTCATTGAGAGGCACAGCACGAACACCTCGCTGAGAGCCAAAAGCGAAGCCAGAAACAAAGCGACCGAAAGTGGACCCGAACTGAGCGCACATATCATCAATAACCTGCAACCACGGCGCAATTTTGTCGAGTAAAGTGAGGAGGGGGGTTGACCGAGTTTCTCCCCCCTCTGGGTCTCATGCCTGAAGAGCTGCTCCTTCCAGTCTCGCGCCTCACCTAGGGTCGCATTGTGCGGCGTATCATCATGTCTCTTTCCGAAGTCTCTGCGCAAAAGGACCACACTCGGCTTACCGGATGTCTTGGCCCTACGGCGCGGGGCTTACACTACTGCCACACGGCCCGAGAGAGGGGTGAAGTAGCATTTCACATCGTGCCGCCCCAATACCTGAGCTCGGAAGCAAAGGCCTAACAAACTTACACTCCATCCCAGCCTCCACATTCCTGATTGGGCAGTGAGCGCACAGGGGACAAATTCTGCCTACCTATTTTAAGGCGTATCCGCACGAGGTGAGCCAGGACTCGACTCCTTAACCATGATTACTGAGCCACGGCTCCCAGTCGATGGCATACCTCATGGCGTTAGCGTACCTAACTCACCCAGCTAATTACCCTTCATGTGGCCAGGCTTAACCGGTCAGCTGGCTAGCCCCCTGAAAGTAGGGCTCTAGGTAAGGCCAGAGGAAGACCCGAACGCAAATTTCACGCAATCTAGCACCATCAGCCTTCGTCTCGACATCATAAAACGCTTTCAGTCCACGGGACTTTATTTACGCAACAAGGATTTTTTATGGCTGCCCCGCATCTGAAGTTGATAAATGATATAGTCCAATAAAGGAAATACGGTGCATTCTACAGGGGGGGATGCCCAATCACTTGGATGCCTCGCCTCAACAACATCATACCTGCGATCTGCCGCCTGTTGAGTAGACGGACGCAGGGGACTCGAGCTGTGCGATGATCTCGATCCAGACCCAGAACTTTGAGCTCCCCCTATGAAATGGCGAACATGCAAAATCTGAGGACTTGTAATTTCCGCTGGAACGGGGTTGTCGGCCGACCGTCCTGAGGCCACTCCCTGACCCATTCGACGTCCTCGGCCTCTCCTCCTTCTCCTTATGCGCCCTCACCCGCCCCTGCGGCCGCCTCTCCCGCTGCCTCTTTCTCTCCCTCCTCTCCCTCGGCTCCTGCGAACTCCCATCATCCCCCTGTTCAGGTAGCGAACGCTTTGATCTTATTTTTGCTGGTCAGCACCTACCACAGAGATACGTCAGTAGGGAGTACCATCTCCCATCTGGATCTATTTAGGTGCCGTCAGTCCGGACAACACGATGTGGTGGGACTCGTGCCCAGAGTACCAACCGCAACCGCACTGACTTCTAGTCCGCCTATGGCCACCCCGTCGAACCCTACTACAACAGCCCAGGGGAATGCGCCTTTGTTAAAATTTACAAAGTGGGCTTTCTCGCCCCAGAAGGGTAAACCTGTGCGGCACCATCAGGGCCGGTGGACGGGGCCTGAGTGACTCTGTCCGGTTTTAGTGCGGTGCCGAAAGACGAGATATTCATTGGACGGGTCTAAACTTTCGCATTGTGGTGGAGCGGCGCTTAGGGGGTGGAGATGCAGTGGACGATGGAAAATGCTCTCACTGCATCCTTGATCGTTGCTTAATATGGTCTCTCGTCGACAGGACATGATTATTTCAAGGCATGGACCGGCCGCTTTCGTTTGAAACTCTCCACCACCTGCATGCATAACCCACGTGCGGGCGAATTCGTGATTAGGCTTTTTTGCGCAGGAGGCATTCCTATAGATTACACGTCGTCTACGTCTTATTGAAAGGCAACTCAACCGGGGGACCGAAAACGGTGCCACTCTGAGACTGTAGCGGCTACGTGTGGGATCACCCTCTCTGGGAAGAATCAGGGAAAGCTTAAAATAAATCAGTCACAGCTCAGCCTAGCTCAGGACTGCAAACGAAAAGTAGCTTTTAGGGTGCCTAGACTCGTCTCATACAGCTAGACTGTTTCTCTTACCAAATGGTGTGTCAGAAACAGCAATCTTACGAATAACTATTAGAGTCATTAGACGTTTTGCAGAATTTTTCTGATTGTGGCTTCGGAAACTTATCAAGAGAGAAGCCACCGCTGGTGAAAAACATTGGGCCCATCGTAAGGGCTGGATAATTAAGAAGTCCCGAGAACAGGCATACCAAGACAGAAATGGTCTTCATGTGGCTTCCAATGGCGCTGCCAAAGCTTTCGGCATCGACAAGTAATAGTAATATAGACTCCGGTCACTATTTCTCTCATCACCCCCACCCGTCGTCACCATCTCTAAGAACACTGACAACCCCATACCCTAGCCACAAGCCTCCAGTTTTAACCCTGCCCCCCTATGCTTACTACAGGGAGATGTTGCTTTCTAGGCCGACCAACTGGCTTCGTATGCTTCGATGCGTAGTGATCCTGGAGCGCAGCGAAACTCGGGAATGAGTCCGTGCATTCGCAGAGATATTCAACGGGGAGATATTAGCCGAAGCTGAGCCGGGGCTGATCTCAACTGATCAAAGGAGAGAAAAGTCACGTGACTATATGCTTAGGTTGTTGTCGATTTTAGGGTCGTGAAACAGGTGAGCCATAACATCCGGGGACCGGTGCATCTGCAATCCTACGTAGCAAACTTGATGTGACTGTATTAGGGGGCATCAGATGGAGAGAACTCATTGTGCGCCAGGGATACCACGGTTCTGGGAGTTCTCAATACCTTGCGACATCGTGGTGACCTCCGCATGCATAATGTGGTGGCGATCCGCCCATTTTGACGTTCTGTGCTGAATCGTCATGCTTTTTTTTTTCACCCGAGCCTATGTAAGCTAAGCTAGCCCCCCCTCTACAACAACTCCTTGAGAAGAGAGACTCGCCCTGCTAAGTCTGGCATCTGTGAACCATAGTGTAAATCAAGCTGACAGCCCTGGCTGCAATGGACGCTACTCTCTAGCATAGCCCTTGCTGCGCTGTCACTCTCTAACGTGCTCCCCGCCCCCACCGTCCCATCCCGAAGGGCCATGCCGAGCTCAGGATTCCCCATAAATGGTAATGTGAAAATTCTGGCCGGGGAGCTTGAACGCAGCTCCAGCCCTGCTTTCGTTTGCCAGAGTCTCCTCTCCATAGCCATGAATTATGGCTTCCCATTTATATCCAGGGTATAGCGGAAGCAGGCAAATCCAAACAGAACCTACCAAGGGGTGTCGTAATCACAGATTTTGCTCTGAAGCGACTCGGGACAAAATGCACTGTTGCTTCTACCGGTACTGTTTCTGGAACAAAAAAAACTCAGTTGATCTGTACTCGCGACGCTAAGTTAAATGCGTCTTGCCGCCCTGTGATTGATCTGGTGTGACCCTTCAGCTTCCCCATGGGGAGGGGAGACCATCCTACGGTCACGTGATCGTCATGTGGTGTGGGCGATCAGGGTCACGTGTGCAGACGCACGCTCCCCCATGAGATTGTCACTTCGGAGGGAGGGCGGAAAATGCACCCCATAATCCTCGCTGGGGAGCCATTCAAGCGCTTCCGGGACAATTCCCAGACCGACCCAACATAGCGGTGGCATTCGCGAAGGCACGCGAAGATTAGTGGCGTCGCGCACGGACTCGGTAAGCAGGGTCGGCATATGTGGGCGGGTGGCAGCGCTTTCTGTCGCACAGCTCGGTTGCTCCCGTCAGTGGGCTCTGCAATTTACGCACAGCTGATTTCCGGGAAAGCGCATTTCGGGTCATCGACGCATGATGTCAAATCCAAATGCTGGGGATTTTCCAATATCCAGGCCCTGGCGCGTTGGGCTACCCATTATCGCTGATGTTTGGGATTCATCAACGCCAGATCTGGGGAATGCGATCGTTGGGTTTTTGGTCAATGCTACTTACCTCAGCGCTAAAAAGAGGAAAAGGGAACCCGCTGGGTGGTGCTGGCGGGACAGGCCCCCGCTAGTTCGTCGCCTGGGGAAGGAATGGACTAGCAGCTCGTGGGGCAGCACCTAAGACCGGGGATCACTTCAGCGCCTGGTCGCATTGGCCGCACAGCCGTTCCTGTCCATGGGATTGTCAGCAGCCACTCGGAGACCCCCCGCCTGCAACGGCGGGGGCGCGTGCGAGGAGCGCGCAACAATTGCTCGCCCTGCTACATCACATTACGTGATGGAACTCGTTCTCGCGCGCTAGGAAAATAAGAGGGTGGTCTTGCAGATGCTCGCCAATTTTCTCGTCCCTACCTTGCTCTCGTTTTCGGATCTCTAGTGTGTTTCGACTTTTAGGTTGGTGATCTGTCACTTTGGACGTCGGTGAGACATCCACCTCTGCTACCAAGGCACGTCCCGACGGGAAGAAGCGATGTCGAACTCCACGGCAGGTCTCGGCGCTCCGGCCGGGGCTTCAGGCCCCGCGCCGCCATTTGCACTCCCGAATCCCGACGAGTGGAACGGAACAGCGTCAATTGTGTGCGCAACCATCTCGCTCGTCGTCGCCACAGCCGCCGTCGCGCTGCGCTTCTGGGCCCGCGCCGGCATTCTCCACGTTGTTGCGCTGGAGGACTGGTTTATCCTGCTTTCGCTTGCCCTGTCGGCTGCCGCGACGGGCTGCTTGGGTGTCCGTAAGTTCAGCTTCAACTTCAGCTTGCATCAAAGGCAACACTATGATCTGACCCTCCCGCTCTAGAACTCACCCGCGGCGGGCTCGGCAAACATGTCGCCTACGTCACCCTGGAAGAGCTCACCGTCTTCTTTGAAATCAGTCTCGTCGACACCATTCTCTACGTCCTGGCCCTTGGCTTCACCAAGCTCTCGGTTCTCTGCCTCTACATCCGCGTCCTGACCTACGACCGCGTCCGTCTGGCCGCGAAAATCATGCTGGGCGTTGTAGTCATTAGCCACATCTACATCATCATCTGCCTCCTCACCGCATGCATCCCGCTGTCGGCATTCTGGGACTTCACTCCGGCCCGCGCAAACGCCTATTGCCACCCAATGAGCATATACTGGTCCCACGCCGGTCTGAACATCGTCACCGACTTCCTCATCTTCCTCCTCCCGCTCACCGTCCTCCACAAGATCCGCAGCCCGCGCCCACAGAAGATCGCCCTGGTGGTCATCTTCCTTCTCGCCTTCATGTATGTCTCCCCTCCATCCGTCCCCGGTTTCTCCTTGGGTACTGACAAGTTGTCCAGCGTGTGCATCATCTCTCTCGTTCGCGCCTTCCTCCTGAAAGCCGACCTCGACGCCGGCGCCACCGACGTAACCTGGGATGCGGGCAAGACCGCCAACTGGAACATCTGGGAGGTCAACATCGCCATCCTCTGCGCATGCCTCACGACCATGAAGCCTGTCGTGGCGCGCTTCTTCCCGCGGGTGATGTCGTCTTATCCGTCGACCATGCCTGATCAGGAGGAGATCAATGAGGCTAGGGGACCGAGGGCGGGGAGGAGGCAGTTTGAGTTTGGGGGGACGGGGTTCAGTACGGTTGATGGGGATGGGGATGATGTGGAGACTGGGTTGGGGAGGGAGTCGAAGGAGGGTCGGTCGCAGTCGACTGCAGATGTGGAGGTTGAGAGTGTCAAGGTCAAGGCTGGGTGAGGGTTGTTGTGATGAGGCGTTGCTATGGGGGTTCTGCTTTTCTCATGCGTCTTGGGATCTTGGGAAAAGGTCGCATTGCTGGGTTGTTTCGGGACTTATTTCGGGGTTACGGTCTTGTGGACAGGGGACTGGCTGCACGGTTTGGGTAATGGGAAAAGGCTGGATTTCAAAGAGGCATAGCCAGGTACGCTTGGCTGGTCTGAATTGGCATTTTCGATGGATTTGATGTTACATTATTACTACCTAATTACGGTGTACGACTACGGATTTCTTATCTCAACAAGTGTTTGTATGTTTGGCACAGTTCTCTCTTTAACTATCACTTCCATCTTACGTGTATTGGAACAATCACACATTGCGACCAATCGCCCAAGGATACTTGCTGTATAAAGTCGGGCAATCGACGGTATGGTGTAATAACGTTGACATTCTCATTTCTTTTCCCTGATTAATGCAACACAGACTCTTCAAACTCGGGATTCACCCAATCCGGACTCCCCGACTTCTTACGCATTGCAGGTCCAAACATGTGCAACGCCGCAATCACCGGGATGAAGAAGAACACAGTGATGATGGCGTGCCCTGCGAATGTCCAGGTAAAGCCAACACTCTCGACCCATGGCACGATGAAGAAGGGGTCGACAAAAGCAGACATGTTGAGCAAGACGGCGTAAAAGGTGATGGTGGCCATGCTCTGCATCGGGTATGCGTCGACGATGTATGAGCAAATAGCTGTGTTTCCCATCTGGATGCCTGCGCCAACTACAACGAGAATCATTAGCTCTCACTCAGACAATATTTGACGAAATAGACAGTGACTTACAGAGAGCAAAAGCTACTTGTCCCACCATGAAGTGGTACCCCTGGTCGATGCTGACCCCCCAGAGGATCAAACCGACGGCAGTCAAGATGGCGGCGGGATAGGCGAGCCACAGACGCATCTCGGGCGTTTTCTGGTTGTTGTTCGACTTGGCCAGCTTAACAACGAGGCGGTCGCTCAGGTGACCGGAAAAGAAGACCTCCGAGATCAACGTGCCGACAATCAAGCCGATGTACAGAAGCCTGTTAATGGGAATTTGTCAGCAATAACTAAAAAACTCAAGACAGGATCAAACGGCAACTCACCCCTGAATGTGCGGCTCCGGATACGTCTCCGCATACGCAACCGGCACCAGCGTCACCACACTCAACACCCACCAATAAAACGCAAAGCAATACGCCATCACCGACACCGACACCACCGAGAACTTCCACGTCTTCGCAAACCTCACCAGAGTGTCCCACACCTTCGGATGCCCCATCCCCGGCAACGGCTTCACATTCGCCCATGCCAACCCCTTCGTCCTCCTCACCCCATTTTCATTACCGGCCTCCTTCCCCTCCGCCAGCATCAACCTTCTGGGATATAGCGTCTCCGGGAGAAACACCACCTCGGCCACCAAAATAACCCCCAGCATAATCGCACTCACCCACTGGATCCACTCATGCCCAGCCAGACTCACAAACCCGCCGATCAGCGGCCCAAACAATAGCCCCATATCAATCGCCAGCACCCACAGACCCAACTTCTGGCCGCGCTCATGCGCAAAGAACACGTCGTTGATGACAGCCAGTCCGACGTTCGACGCAGGAGAGACCCCCAGCCCCTGGAAGAACCGCGCGGCCATGTACCCCGGCAGAGTGGGCGCGAGGGCGGCGCCGATGGTGGCGACGAGGGAGATGAAGGTGCCGAGGATGAGGATGGGGCGCCGGCCGATGATGTCGGCGGGGGAGGCCCAGAGGAGCGGGCCGAGGGAGAGGCCGAGGGCGGGGATGGCGACGGTCCAGTTGGTTTGTTCGAGGGTGGCGGAGTAGAACTCTTGGAGGACGGGGAAGGAGGGAACAGTGGCTGTCGTAATCCACGTAAACATGAAGTATCTAGAAGAGGTTTTGAATTAGCCGGGAGTTTCTTCCATGTTTTGTCGTTTTTCTTTTTCTTTTTTCTTGACGCGCCCTTTTCCCCCTCTGGTGTTTCGGATGGAAAGGAGGAAGAAGAGGTAGGGAGAGCACGTACAGAGCCATGACAATCGCCAGGATGGTGTGCTTCTGCACTGAAGACCAGTTCAGGGGGTCGAGGTCGTCGGACAGCACGGGCTGCGGGAAGAGAGCGAAGCCATCTTTGCCGAGGACGAGCTCGTCTGTGATGGTGCCTTGGGTGACGTGAACAGAGTCGTGGAGCTCTGGCTTTGAGCTCGGCAGAGCAAGGGACTCGCTTGCGTCTTTCTTTTCGGGATCGGTTGCCATGGTGGAGTTGCTATCCGGGAAACCTGAGGAAGAGCGGGTTCGGTAGCCAGATCCTCAACATTTTGCCCTCGGCGGCGTCGACGCCGATATAAGACATCGCGGTCTTATCGCGCCGACGCGTCGAACGCATGGTACGGGGGTCTTATCTCTGCTGATTCCGTGGGAGGCTTTGTGGCGACAGCGCCAGGTGATAACCCCGCGATTAGAATCCCAATTGTCTGCCAAGATCAGCAGGCTTGCAGTGCCCCTTCCAAAGAGGTCGTGCGGGCATTTCACTGGCGGTCATTTTCTCGGGGCTCAGTCAAAGATTACGGCGCTGGGACACTAAGAAATAAGCAATATACGCGCCTTATCAGTGGGGTTTGCACCGTTGGAGGTCTTGTCTCCAACGTGTGGCTGGTTTCAGCAGTCTGGGCTCGCCGTTTCCAAATGGCCGATTGGGCGGAGATAGGGCCATTCGACCCCCACATGCACCCCATTGTTGCTAGGCTTGTTTTGATCTGATGTGCGAGCCACGAGATGGACCCTTGAAAAACAGCTCCACAGTTACATCACAAGTAACGGAGAAAATCGGCAGAGTTTCCCGTGGCACATGCTTCCGTCGGTCAATGAGTCTATTCGGAGTTGTCTTTAGTGCAAGTGCACTTATCGCGCAGGAGGGACGGACATACCTCCGTACTTCGCACTTCGCACTTCATTCCCCATTGGGCCAATTCAATGAGAATGTCTCTACACCAGATCCCACACATACCACCAGCTGCACCCAAGGCTGATGTCATAGGGCTTATCGTATTCTCGCAACGCCTTCCTGCATTCTCAAGAGGCCTATTCCATTGCAGCCAAGGGCCTCCCCTATTTGGGCGGTACACATGTCTCTATTGGTACAAGGCCGTTACCCACAATGCGAACTGGCAATGCATGTCATTGTTAGGCCTTGCCGCATTCTAGAAAGGCCGTTTTACATTCTCTAACCGCGTGTGTCAATGCAATTGAGGCCTCTTACGATGCGAGGAAGGCCTTGACTTAACCACTCAGGCCTGACTTAAGGAACAATATGCCTATAGGATACCGCACCAATAGAGATAGCCTCTGTGCAAATAGACATTCTCATTCTCATTCATCATTCATCATTGAACCTCAACTCCACATTCCCCTCACCCAACTTCTTCACCTCTCCAATCTCCCCACCGCCCTCACGACCTCCTCCTCCCAATCACTCATCCCCACAATCACCCATTCCAAAACACCGACCAACCCCAGCGCAACACACTGTCCCAACCACAGCCCCCTCAATCCCATTCCGCCCGCAAACGCCAGCCATATCCCCGCCGGCAATGCTCCGCCATAATAACTAACGCTGTTAACGACTGCACCAACCCATTGTCTTCCCATCCCCCTCAGCGCCCCCCCACAACTCCCATTCAGCCCATCCGCGATCTGAAACAGCGCCACATACGGAATCACTTCCGCGACGAGCCGCACCACCTCCAGATCCTCACTCACCCACCCGCCAATCCTGTTGCGGCCTGCCATCAGCAACACTGAGATCCCTGTGCCCACCAGGACGGATAACATCGCCGCGCTGTGTGCGGAGCGTCTTGCCGCGAGAGGTTTTCCGGCCCCGAGCAAGTTAGCCAGGCGGGCGGACTCGGCGACGCCAAGGCCGAAGGGGATGGTGTTGATGATTTGGTCGGCGGTCATGACGACGGATTGCGCTGCGAGCGGGAGGGTTCCTAAGCGGCCGGCGGCGAGGGCGACGATCTCAAAGGCCCACCACTCAGTGCCGACGTGGATGATGCCCATGAAGGCGAGGTGGGCGAAAGGAGGGAGGGCGGAGGGGGCGAGGGCTTTGCGGGAGAGGCCGGTCCAGCAGGGGTGAACACCGCTGCTATTGCTGTTATTTTTGGAAGGGTGGATGAAGAAGGCGTAGTAGGCTACTAGGAGGAGGAAGGATAGCCAGTAGGAAATTCCCGTGGCGATGGGCGCGCCCGCGATGCCGAAGCCAAAGGTGTGCACGAGGAGGTGGTTGAGGAGTATGTTCAGCGGCGCCGTGATGAGCAGCGCATAAGTGCCCGCGCGGTAGAGCCCCTGGGCCTGCAGGAATTTCTTCATGCACTCGAACCACACGTAGCCGAGCCCGCCGGGGACGAGCAGCGCGAGGAACTGCGCCGAGCCAGTGCAGATGGCCTCGGGCTGGCCGAGGAGGCGGAACAGGGGCTCCGAGAGGAAGAGCCAGAGGATGGCGACGAGGGCGTAGAAGAGGGTCAGCACGAAGAGGCCGCGCTGCAGGAGGATACCGACGTGGGCCTTGGATTGCGGCGTGGACGGGAGGGCAAAGCTGGTGGAGGCGAGGGTATCGATGGCGGAGGTGCCGCCGAGGGCGATCAGCCAGGCCGTGGCCATGGCGAACATGTAGGAGAAGGCGGCGACGGCGAGGGCATCGGAGGAGAGGCGGCCGGCGATGAGGACTGAGGTGGTTTGGAGGCTGTTTTGGAGCATGTAGGCTAGGATGATGGGGCCGGAGGCTTGTGATAGGAACCACATCTCGGATAGCCAGGAGAGGTATTCTGGACGCCGGGGCTTGAGCGGCCCCGAGGGGGAGAGGAGGGGTGAGGTTTCCGAGACATTGTGATAGGTGGCGTACTGCTCGTCGTCGACGTCGGTGATGGTCATCTTGTCCCGTTTGTTGACTTCAAGTCAGCTTGTTCAAGGAGAACAAAGAAGCTGTAAAACAAAGGACACCCGGGGAGAGTGGTGGTCATCAACCTAGGCATTGTTAGTGGACTTTGGCACCTAACCTTATAGCGGGCTTCATCCTGGGACGTATCCGCATTTTCCGAACACAAGAAATCGTAACCATCAAATTTTGATCAGTATCGGCGGTCGGAATGATGCACTGAATTTTGTCAGATCGGTTGGTCCGTCGATTGTACAGCCAATAGCAAAACGCGCGATGCGGATTGGCACTGGCGGCTATCAAGCCGATTTGGGAAATGCCGCTGCGAATCGTGCATGAGGTATCCTCTGAGATCTCGGGGCGCTAGTCGCGATCTGGCAATTTAGCCACCGCGATACCGGGCGTGGGGGGAGTCTAGGTCCGAAAACCGGGCCCGACACCGACTGCATGGTGAGCTGCATGTCGAGCGGAGCTGGAGACATGCGGGGAACGGAGACGGCCAGTGGGCTAAACCGAATATGGTGATTTACGCGCTCAATCGCTTGGTATCTTGAACGGTGTGCAATGGCTGGTATCTGGTATCCGCATCTGAGTTTGAAGATCTCGGCAGTCCTTGATTGTCCAGTCGTTTGTCGGCCGGTGACGAGAACACCGCACAGCATGCATGTGCCCACCAGACAAATCGACCTCGTGTATAAGACATGACTGCAGGAAGTTTCCCTCGAAAATAACCCAGAGACCTTATCCTCCATTCCCATCTTCTCAAACCTCTAGACACACATCCAAATGCATACCGAGCTAGCACTCCTCGGCCTCTGCTGGGCAGTGGCCATCAAGGTGGCCATCGCCCACGGAGACCACTCCAAGCAGACGCCCATCTCCGGCCCTCACCAGTCCCTCTGGTACAGCACCCTCCCCGGCGACGGTGGCACCCAAGCCGACTCCGTCTTTTCCGGCATCTCCACCTTCGGCCGCCTCCCCTACCAGGACTGCCTCCGGACGCCATCCGCCGAGTACGACATCGCCTTCATCGGCGCCCCCTTCGATACCGGCACGTCATACCGGCCCGGCGCCCGCTTCGGGCCCTCCGGCATCCGCCAGGGCTCGCGCCGCCTCAACCTCTACGGCGGGTACAACGTGCCCCTGAAGACCAACCCCTTCAACAGCTGGGCCACGGTGCTTGACTGTGGAGACATTCCCGTAACTTCCTACGACAACACCTTCGCCCTGCGCCAGATCGAGGAGGGGCACTTCAACATCCTCTCCCGGACCCCCGTCACTGACGCGGACGAACCCGGCCCCGCTGTCTGCGGGGCCCTCAAGGGCAAGACCCTCCCGCGCGTGATCACCCTCGGCGGCGACCACACTATCACCCTGCCGCTGCTGCGCTCCATCAACCGCGCCTATGGGCCCGTGTCGGTCATCCACTTCGACAGCCATCTTGATACGTGGAAGCCCAAGGTCTTTGGAGGAAGCCCTTCTGCTGTCGCGGCCATCAACCACGGCACGTACTTCTACCACGCCGCTCAGGAGGGGCTGCTCCGCAACGATAGCAACATCCATGCTGGTATTCGCACGACGCTTTCCGGACCGAGTGATTATGACAACGATGGGTACTGCGGCTTTGAGATTGTCGAGGCGAGGGAAATTGACAGCATTGGCACCGCGGGGATCATCAAGCGGATTCTTGAGAGGGTTGGGACTGTGAACCCGGTGTATTTGTCGATTGATATTGACACGCTGGATCCAGCTTGTAAGTTTTTGATTTCTGATGGGGGGGCGGTGGTAATGGGAAGGTGCTAATGACTCGCAGTTGCCCCGGCCACGGGAACCCCTGAGACGGGCGGGTGGTCGACGAGAGAGCTGAGGACGATTATTCGGGGGCTGGAGGACCTGAATTTGATCGCGGCTGACATTGTGGAGGTTGCGCCGGCGTACGATACGAACGCTGAGCTTACCACCATGGCTGCTGCAGATGTGCTTTATGAGGTTATGAGTATCATGGTCAAGAAGGGTCCTTTGAGCAAGATGATTGATGGTGGCAAGGACAGAAAGGATTTGTAAGCTGGGATGGTCGATTTGGTGGTGCTGTGTCCGGTAGCGTGATGATGTTATGAGCAGTGACAAGGTCACAAACCGCGAAGGTCAATGGCGCAATGTCTTTTCAGAATAGAATTATATCATATTCCAACTTTTCTACAATCACATCATATCAGTACTATTTTCCGATTGAGCTGAAAAAGAAGAAAGAGAAAGAGAACTCACCCAGCAACCCCCCAGCGCAAACCCTCCCCCCCATCTCTCCCTCATCCCTTATCCCCCTTCTAAGGCCCCACACATCTCCCAACGCCTGGCGGATGATCTTGGTGTGTAATGACCGAATGCACGCCTCCAACCGATCCATCTTGTCGAGCACGAAGGCCTGTTGGTCTAGCGTATACGCCTCGCAACCGAGCGTGAATACAGGCATCGCCATGGCGACCCACATTGATTCGCCCCCCCCAGGGCTAGACGTTAAGGGTGCAGAGGTAGAGGAGGTAGTGGTATTATAAGGCAGAGAGGCGAGCATCCCTTGCATGGTGGACACGGCCGCCTGTATTTGCGGGGAGCGCGATGGGAGGTGGTGCAGGCGTCGGTGGAGCTGGATGAGGGTGGCTTGTTGGAAGATTTGGTGGCACAGGGTAAACTCCCAGCAGGAGGATGTGAGCGATGAGGCAGAGGATGATGAGAGAGAGGATGTGATAGATGACGGGGAGAGGATTACCGGTGGTGAAGAGATGGCGTCGCGGGCGATCATGGCCTGGACTTTTCCAAGGAGGACGTCGGCTTCGAAAGCTGACCCTGAGCCCGACAGGCGTGATGCGCGTGATAGCTGGTCGATCTGGCGCATGACGTCCAGCAGCTCGTCGCTGTAGCCGAGGAATCCGTCGATTGTGGGGCTGGTGGCTGGGCTGAGTTGGTGCATTGGTTGCGTCGGCTCGGGTACGGGACCCTCGGAAGCAGCAGGGGTGATGTACGGTAGTGTCTGAAGCGACAGGTAAAGCTGATGAAGGTGCTTCATCGCCATCTGCGTGCTTGTTCCTGTGCCTGTTGAAAGATGACGGCGGTGGGTCCCGTTCCGGTCCAGAAGCGCCCGCATACCCTGCAGATGAACCCGCCACGACGAGGACAAGGTGCCGTCAAACCGGCGATAAGTGAAAACATCGGCAAGACACCAGATCAGACAGGTCGCCAGTAGCGTGTCGTCCATCGCCTTTTGCCATGCATCGGTTGTTGTCGCCAAGGCGCTTCTCAACAGCGCCAGACCGGATGATTGCAGGTGTCCCAGGATCTTGACCACCTCGATGCCGTCCAGGTCCAGAACATTACGAGACAAAAAGCCGGCAGCTGACAGCGCGAGGCAGGCCGACATCAGCTGAGGCGATTCGAGCGCCGCGGGTACCAGACCGCGGCCAAGGTCGAGGTGGATCGACGGGTGGCATGACAGCGAGGCGAGGATGTCTTGTGTAAAGTGCAACAACAGTTTCTGGTATGGCGGGGTCAGCGGGATGCCGTTTGGAAGGCATCGCGGAAGCTCAAGCCATTTTGTGGTCATCACCGAGGTGCTGTTGTCTTGAGGTTGTTTTTGGCGAGCATCGCGCGCGGGGTTGGTGCCGCCCTGCAATACCAATCGGAGGGTGTATTCGCACGTCCTGCTGAAGTTGGAGCACTGACTGCAGCGGGGCTTCTGCTCGTCGCATTTCCTCCTTCGCCTTCGACACTCGTCGCACCCCTGTCGAGATCGTGCGCCTGGCATGTTGCGAAAAGTGCCGAAATTGCGTTGGTCGCGTGGCAACGCGATCGAAGGTGCATGTTTGAAGCAAGGTCGGCAAGTACAGGTGGAGGTGATGTGGAGACATGATGTCAATTGATACCGTCTTAATTCCCTTACAAAAGATAAGTAGCGCAATTCGTAAGATAAGACTGCGTGATAAGTACCCGAAGCACCGTAAACTCCTCATCCTGCATCATGACAAGAATGCGCTCTCCCCTTTACGTTTTAGCGCCCTATCAATGATTGGTTGTTGAGCAGTTTGAATCGGAGTTGCCCCGAGAGGTCGAGCATTCTCGACCTATCCCACTCTATTTGGCACTTGGCGGCAGAAGGTCGGACGCCGAAACCACCAGCACAACGCCTGTAACAACCTAGTTATCTGGGACGAATCTGGGCTCACGAATTTCCATTTTCGTTCGTAGTCCTGATCTGGGGTGAGCTGTTGATGATTTGTCCTGAGCTTTCCCTGATTTTTCCCTGAGCTAGGGTAATCCCATACTACGCCGCTTCGCAGCCTCAGAGGCCCGTTTTCAGTCCCTCCGGCTAAAGTTTCCTTTCGATCTCCCCCGCGGTGTCCACGTTTCTGGCATATACTAATTTGACGTCAGGGTTCTGATTGGTTACACGTGCGCACAAGCGCTCAAAGCTGCACTGACACGCATGTACATAAGCGTCAGTTCTTACTAGCTAGTTTTTGTCAGACAGAGAACAATCACCACTCTTCTCATGCCCACACCTCCTGGTAAAGCCGAAGGCTCTCACCATCCCATTTGCAGTTCTGATCATATGCCCATCTCATTGTTCTTTTATTAGGGGCACCATGCCCGAGATCAATACTAGTACATGTTGTGGGACAATACACAGCATCCTAGTCTAATTGCTATGATAGTACGTAGTATCCTGGTAAAAAAACTAGGATTGTATTTAGTATACTAGTATATTAGATAGGTAGGGTACATAATATACTATTACTTAGAATATACTAGAACATAATGTACTGCTCTGATTAGAGTATACTAGTACATAACATACCAGTTTATGTCAGAAACACTGCACACTGGAATCTGTGGAATTGAGGCCAATTGAACTGGGTTGCAACTGCTTGATTGAATTGCTTCTGCGGCTCTCTGGCGTTGCTAGAGAGCCCCTTATTATAGTACTGCGTGGTGGCAATAGTGGTGGCAAACCATGGCCTTGACCAGCTGAACTGACTGCGTCAGTTCAGCTCCCCTAAGCTCCATTCAGCTCTGTTGCCCACACCATCTTTCTGCGCATTCCGGCCTTCGGCCGGAGTCCCGTTCTTCTGAGAGTTTAGAATATACTAGTGTATGATATCCTAGCTTAGAAAATCGTTGTTCCGACATTGGAGACGTTGAGAAGCCTCATGACTGCCGTCCTGGATGGTGGCTGTCAAAAAGAAGGGGTTCGGCTCCGAGGTCGAATCCAAGAGCTCTCGTCAGCTTGCGTGAGGATGCCTGGCACAGCCAGCAATCTAACCGCTGTGCCACTGAGCCAGCGTAAGCTGGTTCATGCAATAAGTGTATGAAAGAGAGCTTCCTAGCTCTGCCACAAAGCTCAACAGAACCAGAACACAATACAACTTCTATACACACAATTTGGATCAAAGGTGCCGTGCTTCTGACAGTACCCTCTTTCTTGTGTGAGGCCTAACGGCGCGAAAATCTTCAATTAGGCATACGATCTTGGCCTTTAAAGTAGCCCTCTATACGTTGCTAAGATTCAAAGCCTTCTCTACTTTCCTGAATAATTGTTGTACGGTTTAGTTGCTTGGCGAAGCGCGCCTTATAAGGCTATTTACAACCTAGCGAATATCGCTGGTCTTTTTAGGGGTCTTTACAACCGTTGGTTTAATTGTAGCAGCGAGTTCGGGGGTAAGGGTGCGTAGCTAGGGGGAAGGCGTATCTCCAACGATTGCCTCGGGGTTATTAAGGATCCTGGATGGATTGAATGGCCAGACACTAGTCTTTTTGAAGCCGCTCCTTACGTTCTTTACGCTGCAACTACGCCTCGAGGCATCTCAGTAGCAAAGAAGAAACCTTTGTTTGTTAGCTAGCGCTAAGGTACGGCAGCAAGCTAATAGCTTGTTGTTTTACCTGAAATAGTTCTTTAAAGGCGAAAAAACGCTTTGATTGAGTAGCTGGGTCTTGTGAGAGCTATAGGTAGGTAAATATAGTAGTTGAACACGGTTCGAGAAGTAAAGCCATATAAATTCCTTCCCATCGTAATTACTTGCCTCGTTAAGGATTAACAGGGGCTATTTAGTAGCCCTTAGCAGCTTAGTTTCCGGTAAATAGATCTCTTTTAGCCATTTAAGGGCTATTCTAGTATTGCTTTAGCCTATGGGAGAGTAATCGTACTTCCAATTGTGAAGTTCTTCTTAGCTTTCCATAAAGGGAGGGAACTATTGCCCATGCAACAAAGCCTTTGTAAAGACAACTACAAGTATTAGTATCCTTCCCTCTGTAGTTGCTACCTTGATTGTAGAAACCCAGGGTGTATTGTTAGCAGACGTGAGAAGTGCCTGGTTAGTAAGAGAATCGCTTATAACGATCTTATCGCGTGTCTCGACCTCCTGTATGCTATGTTCGTCCATATTAGTAATATTCTAGGGGAGGATGCCTTTAGTATTGAGATTTGTCTTTAGGCGGTTGTAGAAATCTTCGTATGCCTTCTTACTTAAACCCCGCGTTCGAGATATTTCTAATAAGACGCCTTTTTTCGTTTTTACGTGTGGATGGCAGCGTAGAAAGCGGTTTGCCCAGCGGTGGCCGATGGGCGTAAAAACTCGGGCTTGTGCTAGTACTTCTTGAGCTATTTGAGCTATTTTAACCTTGCTGAGAGCGCGCCTAGTAGTTTCTTGGCTGCGGTATTAGTTAGTTAGAAAGCGCTCTTGAACTGGCGATAGTTTTCTGGCTTCTACTTTACCTGCTGGAACTGAGGTTCTTCCGTAAAGGCAGTCAGAGAGCGTCGCCCTGAGAATACCGTACAATCGCGCGGCCTGGCGTAAAGACGAGCCATTTTCGACTGCATTAATCGTAGACTGGATATTTTGTTCCCGCACAGTATCCATGGCAAATTTGGTGTATTTTAGGCCAAAAATGGTGGTGTGGTGATGGTGGCAAGTGAGGTGGTTGTCAAAATGCGGTGTCGATCACAATGTCCGACCGTTAGGGGTGTCCGAGCATTGGGTCGCGCCTTCTACATATTGGCCACTGAAATCCTTCTAGATAGTAGATAACTAGTATTATTGCTAATATTCAATTATTAACTGCTTCTGCATGTCCACATGCATTCTAGCCGATGGCTAGCTGATTATTCCGTCATCTCCCACTCTTCATCGCCGACTGCACACGCCACAAAGTTGACTTCATGCGAACCTTCCAGTCCCTAGCATCGAGATACTCGGCCACCGTCTTGAAGTACTCAACGGCGGCTTCCGTGTGAGCTTGGCTCTTTGCATCCTGTCGTCCATATCCATACCGCGTCCCCGTCGGAGCCACAGGCCTGGCCAAGTCATGAACCACCGTCACCAAGTCGTTGGTTGGGGCGACGCCCTGGTCCAGGAGAAACTTTACGGTTTCGAGCCTTGCAGCATAGAACTCGCTGGGACTCGGGGCGCCGTCTTGGAGCACCACGGGAGGCATATAACGCTCGAACCCAAAAATGGCATTTTCGAGAAGGCCCACCGAGTGCTTGGTCTGTGACTGGTGTAGTAGGCTCCTTTCCGCCTCCGCCTTCGCTTTGATGTAGGGAAGGATAGAAAACTGGGCAACAAGTCCCAGAAAGGTGTTTGTTCGCGCCGAGCCCCTGTTCGATGTAAGCTGTCCATCTACCCAGTAGGCTATCTCCATGCGGAGGGGTCCAAGTGCCGTGGAGACGGTGATCTGGGGGATTAGCTTGTGGATCCGCCCCAGGGCTTTGTCGATGCCATCCAAGGCAGCGACGAATTCCTGGACAAGCTGCGCATCATCGGTGCTGACTTTTCTGGCATAGTTGAGCGTCCTAGCCACCGTTCGCCAAAGAGTGGTGTGGTTATACTCGCGCGCCGTTGTCTCATCTGACAAGATGTGGCGCTGTGCCTGGACCAGAGCCAGGAACGGGTCAAATGTTGCTGCTGATTCTGAGCAGATCCGCTGCCACACATGGGGCTGGGCGGCCCAGTCCCGAGCCGTGCGATGAATGAAGTCGACAAACATCTCCGGTCCCGAGGTTGTTTCCAGGATGCACTTTGTGCGCGCGGCAAGCTTCCTCCGGAGTGACTGTCGTGCCAGCGCTCGCCAGTTGCTATCCCGGTGGGCATCAGCCATCTCGACCAGGCCCCCTCCGGATTCTTCTATCAGCCACATGGTCCGCCACGGTACTGGCCCCGCCGTGGCATCGACCACGCGTATCATGATGGAGGCATGGCCACGATTTTGTGGCCGAATGCTTTCCCAGATGGCATCGTAGAGCATGGAAATGTCGTCGGGCAGGGCGTCCAGAACCGTCTGGGAAGCGGCAACAGAGCCCCCTTCGGTAAAGAGAACCATCAGGTGGGTGACCACGGCCGAAACCCAGAGAAAGACGCCGTTGGCTTTTTCGACAATGTTGCTCTGCAACTGAGCCGCAGCTTCGGGGTACAGCGCTGCTTGTTCCACAAAACCTTGGTTGCCCTGGAACGCGCGGGTAACAAAGGTGCGTATGTCCGCTTCGGTCAGGAGATGCATCTGGAGCATTGGGCCGTGTCCGAACCTGTCTCCAAACTCGGGCCATGGCCTGCTTGACACGCAGAGCTTCAAGCCGTTGGAGCACCTGGATGTTATGGTCTGAATCGCCGTTGCGACTTCGCCAGGTGGGACTGCAAATTCATCGAGGCCATCGATGAAGAGGGCGAGCCTGATAGATGTCCCGCACTCGGCAAGGACGAGATCGAACGACTCCTCAATTTCCCACGTTTCCCATGCCGGTAAAAACGACACGCTCCTGAGCACTTGTGCCTGCGACCACCGCCGAGGGGTGATTGTCGGCGCCAGATCCGGGATCATCTCCAAGGCCTGAGATACAATTGTCCTCTTAAGACCTTGCAGGGACCTCTGCAAGTCATAGCCAGAACTCCAAGCATAGTACTTGCCTACTAACAGAGGCAGTGGGCCAGCCCATTTCGCGAGACGGCCAGGCAGGCACTCATGCTGCACGATGAACTTCATCATTGTCGACTTCCCGGAGCCGGGCTTTCCGGTAACCCAGTAGATGCTTGCTTCGTTGCTCTCGAGCCACTCTGTGAAGCTGTCCCATGCCGGTTCGTCGTCCCCGGCACCGGCACTGGCCCCTTTTGCTCCCTGGAAGATCCAGGCGTAAGTGTCCTTGAGATTTTGGGGAATAGCCTCTTCGCGCAGCTTGAGGGCGTCAAACTGCAAGCTGCGCACGATCGCCTTCTGCAGCGTCTCGGGGCGGAGATTGATCGAGATTCGATCTTTGGAGGTGGCTGGCTCTGGTGCCCACTCTTTGTCCCAGAGCAATTGGGTGAGTTCGTCACGAACCGTTTCGCCTTCTCTCGACACGTTCTTTACACCGAGAGCTCTCACCATGGAACTACCGAGTAGGGAGAAGCTGGGGGCCTCCTCTGCTTGCAATAGTGGCAGGATAGGATCCAATACCGCGCCTGGGCCACTCCCAGGCGCCCGTACGGGTGCACCTCCGGACGATGCCCAGGCCTCAACAAGTTTGTCGCCAAGGTTCTGATGTTGTGTAGTTGCAGCGAGTAAATCGCCAGAAACCCCAGGCTGCGTTTTGGCGTGGGTCATTTCCTGAAGTAGCTTGTTGATGGCGTTCAATTGGTTGTTGAAATGAAGCTCCCAGCGTTTCGTCTGCTTCGAGTCATCCCTGTTTCGGTTGACAATGACGGTAAGAATCAAGAAGCCGCAAAGGTTTCAATTGCTAATCATTTACCAACATACCAGATGCAGAGAATGAGACAGTCAACGATTTGTCGTTTCATGCCTTCGAGTCGCTCCTGTGCATTTTCTGGACCGTTAGGTGTTGCTTTGCCAGCGTTGGATAAAGCATCATGGAATTCGACGGCGAGACTCTCGCAGTCTTTGCACAGCCGAAGCAGCAGGAGCTGGGCGGGGGTTGCTGCATGTGTGGTGCCCGAATTCGAATCGCGCAAGCCTTTGCAGGTTGCCTGGATACAGTCCAGCGAGGCCAGCAGCTCTTTGGAGAACTGCAGATTTTCTTCAGTTCGCTTGTCTCTCGCGGTTCCTCGGAGGATCTGGCGCTTCGCCCAAGCCTTCGTGAGGACCCGGCTCCCAAGATCAACAAACTGGAATACAGCTGCCGCGATTGCCAAGGCGCTGAGCGGGTCCATGGCGAGAGTCTTGGCGAAGCGCGAAAGGAACAATCCCGACGCGAGAAAGAGGTGGGGTGATAGTTACGGCCGATGAGACCTTCAGCATTAAGATGCCGCTTTTCGTGGAATGAAGCCAGGGATATGTGAGGGGCAGCTGAATGTCAGGTTTCGATTCAGCGGACATGACAGCGCCCTTCTGGTCCGTGCATCACCCTTTATGGTTTAGGGTGGTATTGGGGACCCCTCATGACGTTGGAGATATCTCAATAGACTCAACTCAGAGCCGCTCTCATTTGTCGCCCAACGGCCCTGTCTGCTGATTGGCATGCGAGCTCATCAGTCTGCAAGCTGTAGAGAGCAAGGTTCTGCCATTGGCTCCCCCACGACCAGTCAGGTCGCTGCCATGTCCTGATAGGCACGCTGCCAGACGGAATAGGCGGTTGAGTCCGCTGCAGCTGTCCCGATGCGCCTAACCAGGCTGGAAATTTCTTCAAAAATGACAAACTGCAAATCGTCGCAAACCCCACAAGGACACTGACCAGTTCAACCTAAATCAATCATACGAAGCCGCTCACGAAAAAAAAAATAAAAAAAATTTACCTAACCATGAGGCTTCTCAACGCCACAACCTTGGAGATGAAGGAGTTTATCGGTGCCGGGATTCCCAAATACGCCATTCTGAGTCATACCTGGGGCGAAGAGGAGGTGTCGCTTCTCGCCATGCAGGACCTCGAAAAGGCGCGCACCATGAAGGGATTTGCCAAGATCCAAAAGTGCTGCGGCCAGGCTTTGGCGGATGGCCTTGACTGGGTTTGGGTCGACACTTGCTGTATCGACAAGACATCGAGCGCCGAACTTTCGGAGGCCATCAACTCCATGTGGGCTTGGTATCGGGATGCTTTCGTGTGTTACGCCTTCCTGAGGATGTACCCCCGCTGGCCCCATACATAGCCCCGCATAGGTTCCGCGAGGCCCGTTGGTTTACTCGTGGCTGGTGTTTACAAGAGCTGATCGCCCCCGGCAAACTCGAGTTTTATGCTTCCGGCTGGAGCGACATGGGTACCAAGTTCAGCTTGTGTCAACAGCTGGAGGAGATGACGGGGATTCCGAGGGACGCTCTGCTGGGGCGGAAGCCTCTTTCTGAATATAACGCCGCCGAGAAGATGTCGTGGGCTTCGGGACGGTCGACGACACGCATCGAGGATGAAGCCTACTGCCTCCTCGGAATTTTCGGCATCAACATGCCCCTCCTGTACGGCGAGGGGAGATGTGCATTTCAACGGCTGCAAGAACAGATTCTCTCCAAGACAGGCGACTATTCCGTCCTGGTGTGGACAGGATGGTTACCCGAGGACGAGAACTATAATTTGCATGGCATTGGGCGCGGCGTCCTGGCCAAGTCTCCCAAGCAGTTTCCCCCACCGCCTGACTATATCCTTGATTATAGCCAGATGAGACAAGATGTGCCCGAGGGCGCCGAATGGGAACCGCCGTTAATGACGGCCCGCGGGTTACGCGTCAATCTTATGTTTCGGCAGTCTGAAGTACCCAAAATCTACAAAGTGTGGACGGGACTCATGTCGGTGAACGAGAAATATATCTGTCTTGGTCTATGGCCCACGAAAATTACCGGCTTCCGCGTCTTTGGACGGAATACTTACCCTGGCCTCGGCGATCTCGTTCTGGCTTACGGCGATGAGTTCGCCGAGTTTGAGCTTGCTACCATTTATCTCAAGCCCGAAACCGGCGATATTTCTCACATATCAAAGCCAATGATGCTGTACATCCCGCTCGATATTTTCGACATACGGGTTAACATTATTCGCCACGGGTATATCTCGATACTCCCGGATCATCTGTTGATGAACGGACTAGAGCTCCAGTGCAACCGCCGTACGTACAACAATAGTACAGGTGAACCCTTGTATGTGACAAAAGATATCCGCGTGGGTATTCCCGCTGCCCAGCAGCCGCCAAAGGTGCAATTCGTAACCGTCACGGTTGCGGTTGCGGGATCCTCCAAGAAAGTTGGCATCTTTTTCGACCCTGCTAAATCCCCAATAACGCCTTTCAAAGCTGGTGCCATGTCTCGCTTCAATGTCACCGACAGAGATGTTTGTAACCTACCAGACGGCGGTGGCGGGTTCTACCTCGCCTTGAAAGACCACGCCGATAACCCCAAGCTAGACGACTGCGATCCTCGACATCATAGGTTTCCAAGAAAAGGTGTTTATAACCTGCATATTACATCGATTCCTTCCACGGACCTCGCTGGAAACTTGGATACACAAAGCGCCGTTTGATGTATGTAGATACCTACCTAGTTACCTAGGCACAATATGAAGGCTGCTTCTTTTTTTTTTTTCATCATATCCCCCTTTCTACAAAGACTCTCAAGGTCATGGATTTGATACCGGGTGCTGCCACTGTTGCCAACCCACCCACGCTTGAAAAATACTGACCGCCAAGCTGAGAATTCCGAGAATTATAGCAATCAAGACTCCGACGAGCGTTGCCATCACTTTATTTATCAGTCAGTTAACACAGCCAGCTCAAAGCACTGCCGGTAATTATGATGGAAAAGTACGAAAGGGGGGGAGAGAAAAAAAAAAAAAAAAAAACTCACTACCATCTCGACCA